>JABLTK010137106.1_pt1 | contig 34645 bp, 44 predicted proteins | sample 7160131 | NCBI WGS metagenome assembly JABLTK01 (sample SAMN14651221, study PRJNA627086) | human gut metagenome | isolation source: feces | host: Homo sapiens
TATGCGCTCCAAGCATCCAATATATCGAGCAAATGGATGAAAAGCCGGAGGACTACTCACAAGAAGATGATGCGGGGCTTGATTTGATTGATTTATATGTTCTTCCGCATTATCTTACAGCACCATTTAAGAAAGTTACCGAGAAAATAATGACTGAGTTTTCGGATTTGAATCTATGCCAAATTAACAACCGTCAGGGAATTGTAATTGATGGTGAAGATTCAAAGGTTATTTGCAAAGACTAATTTGAAAATTCCGGTTTATATAACCGCTTTTAAGGCAACCTGTACGGGTTGTCTTTTTCTTTTGAAAAGTTTGCGGATTTGTCTGGACTTTCGGAAAATGTTGTGGTATTGTTTGTGTTGCCCGAAAGGGAAAATATATAAATTGGAGGAGCAAATATGAAGTACAAAAGAATTATCAGTGCGGCAATGGCGGCAGCGTTAATCGGAACAAGCGGTGTGTTTGCGGCAGATGTTAAAGCCTCCGATAAGGCTGAAAACACAGGCATATACACCGAAATGTTCGATGATGAGAACTACACCGTCACACTTGACGCAAACGGCGGATTTATGGGGCAGGGATATGTCAACACAGTGGCAAGCGCCACATTCACAACCCGGAAAGGGCAGATTAAATTACCGTTGCCTTACAGGGATTCGGATTACGAGTTCGTGGGATGGTTCACAGAAGACGGCGAAAAGGTCAGCTCGGATAAAGTGTATCACTCAGACACGGCACTGACTGCAAAATGGCGGATAACGGGTACAAGAACACTTACATTTGCCACAGAGGACGGAAGCTATATAAGACCGGTTACGGCAGAGTACGGTTCGGTGATAAGGCTTACGGATTACATTCCAACAAGAGCAGGATATACATTCAGCGGTTGGTACACTGATCCGCAGACAAAGGAAAACAAGGTAACAAGTGTTGAGCTGACGGATGATGAAACTGTATATGCAAAATGGACTCCGACTGTCAAAGCCAATGCCGGGCATACGCACAAAGATATCGTGTATATGACGGATGATGAAATCAGGCTGAAAACAGAAACGGTGAAAAAGCAGGCAGAAACACCGGAACTGCAAATGCTGAGATGGAACAGGGTTATACAACTGATAAGACAGATATATTCGGTATCGAAATAACAACAAAAGGGCGCATCGAAAGGTGCGTCCTTTAATATTTGAAAGGTGGAACAAATATGGACAGCATGAGAATACCAACGCACGAAGAAGTAGAGAGGCTGAGAGAGCGATATCCCAAAGGCACAAGGGTAGTGTTAAACACTCCCTTTGACGATCCCTATGCAAAACAAACCACCGGAGACAGAGCAACGGTGGAATTGGTGGACGACTTGGGACAATTAGTGTGCCGATGGGATTGCGGAAGTTCACTTTCGTTAATTCCCGGTGAGGACGATTTCAGAAAACTGACCGAGGAAGAATTAAAAGAGGAACAGAATGAACAGACGCAGGATGATATGAATTTGAGTATGTGAGGTGAGGAAATGTCGTTGAGAGACAAAGTCGTTGCGGAAATAACAACCGTAAATTCCATAACAGGAGAATATATTTATACGGATTTGATTTTGCCTGCGAATGCAATGCAGATAGAAGACGCACTGCAAAAAGCACGGATCACAGACAGTTATGACGATATGACAGACATAAGTATCATAAACTGCCCGTATCTGCCGGAGCTTACAAACACGAGAATTGATGGAGTCAATATAAAGGAGCTGAATCTGTTTGCAAAGCGGGTAACAATACTGCCGGAAAATGAGGTGATAGCATTAAACGGAATATTCCTAAATCAAAACGCACAAGGAAAATATGATGACGGGATATCGCTGAAAGACCTCATAAATCTTACATATGGTTTGCAGGCAGTTCCGGTAATCAAAAATATATCAACTGATAAACAACTCGGACAATTTGTAATTGACAATGACCTCAATGAAGAAATTGTAAAAATGGGTGATGGCGCGGTTGAAATGCTTGACAGGGCAACAGTAGGCAAACAGCATCGTGAGGCGGAATATGGTGAGTTTGTTGCGGACTGTTATGTGGCAACTGCGGTTTATCAGTTTCCACAGGAATATACAGGAGCAACAGAGGAGCAGTTAAAGTTTGAGAATACAATTGTGTTTGCACTTGATGTTGCCGAGGCTCCGGTCAATGACAGTATGGAAAATGTCGAATCTGCGGAAACAATATATCTGCCGATACCGAAAAGCAGGGCAAATGAAATAGCGAAGGCTCGTGATGAAGGCTGTATAGAGGACTGCGTGTACTATGGCTTTGAAAGTGCAATTAAAGAAATTGACGGTCAGATATTCGGTGATATGCAGGATTTTGATAAGCTTAATGATATAGCCGAGAGATATGTGTCATATTCGCAGACGGACAGAGTAAAGTTCAAAGCTGTAATTGAGAGTGAAGAACCTAAAAGTCTTGACGAAATAAGAGATATTGCGGAAAACCTGCATAGGTACAAACTTTCATATTATGCAGATACTGCAGAAGCATTTGCAAAGGACTATCTGGCACACAATCTGCCAAAGGGTTTTGATATGAATTTCTTTAAGCAGACGAACCTTACTCAACTCGGAAAGGCACTTGCCGAAAGACTCGGTGCGTCATTCACGGAATACGGAGTGATATCGGCAAGAGATAAGGGGCTTTATGATATAGTTCTGTATAATGCTGAAGAACAGGCACAGACAGAAACAGAGGATATGGGAGGAATGCAGATGTGAATACGGAAAAAAGAATAAAAGAACTTCTGAAAATTTTGAATGTACCAGAAGGTGCGGAAATTTCGGGAGAACAGGCGGAATCGGGAGCAATCCACATTGTTTTGAACGGTGAATATTTTGACACTTATGATACGGTTGAAGATAAACTGACCGACGGCAATCTAAAATATGCAAGGCAGGAAATTGAACCGGAGAAATATATAACGGCGATTATAAGTAACAGCGAATTTACAAGAGGTAAAGCAACAGAGTATTTTGGTGCCGGAATTACTCTTCCGGTCTTGGAAAATGAACTTGCGGACGCATATCAGAGAGCAAGAGCAACGGCAGACAATGCCGCAGTAACATGGGTGGACTTGTTTGAACACAGCTATGATGAAAACAGTGAATATATAAAAAATACATCGATTGAAGAACTGAACTTTTTGGCGGCAAGATTGCATATACTGTCCACAAAAGAGCTTGTTACATTTAAAGCTTGTATTGCAAGTGATGAGAGTATGTCGGCTGCGGATATGATAAATCTGACATACAATCTAAATAATTATGAATCATATGCAGATGCGGACAGCTATGAGAAACTTGGCAGAATATTTACTCAGAACGGATATGTGCCGGAACTTGAAAATCTTCCGGAGGGTGTGCTTGAATATATTGACTATTCTAAAATCGGCAGGAAGGTTCACAAAGAAAAACAAGGGATGTTCGCTGATGACGGATACGCATATAAAATATCGGACAATTTTAAAACCGTGTATGATGGTAAAACGTTTCCGGAACAGATAGAAAAAGATACATATTTGTTCAGGGTAAAGATTGGACAATATCCGAAAGATATGTCGGAGATGCCGCTGGGCTTGTGGATCAGTCTGCCTATGAAAAACGAAAAACTGAGTGATATAAAGAAAGCATTAGGGGTGCATAAATGGGAAGAATGTGTGCTTCGAGGAGTACAGAGCATAATCCCCAATATGCAATATTCCATAGAGTCGGTTTGTGAAATAGAGAGCCTTAACCGTTTGGCGCAAAAAATATTGAAACTGAATGACGAGCAGCAGGCAACATATAAAGCGATACTTGAAGTTACAGGCTGCAAAACCGTAAGCAAGGCCGAGAGGCTTATTGATAAGTGTAATGACTTTAATCTGCACAGAGAAAACATATCCTTTGAAGATTTTGCGGAAAGAAATCTGACAGATGATGAAAAGGTGCATCTGCCTGAAAATTTAAAAAAATATTTTGACTTTGAACAGTATATGAAAGATGTACTTGGCGGTATGCGGATACATAAAACGGAATACGGAATATTAGAGCAGGTAAATGATAACTTTGATGCAGAGTTTTACGCGGAATCGGAGGAAAATGAGGTATAGATCAGACGGGAGGTGACGATAATATGGCGTCCGTAAAAATATCCGAAAACGGAATTATTGAGTTCTATGGTAATAAGGCAGGCTTTGTTAAAAGCAGAACGGCATATATTGATAAAATGTTTGAACGCAGGGAATTGACAGAAGTGCTGACGCAAGGCTATGCACTAAAAGTAGAAAGCCGGGACGGAATATACGATCGCCTTATTTCGGGGGAGGAGGCACAGACCGAAATGCTGAAGCTATGTCGTATTTATCAGCTAAAGCCGAGCGTAGATGTTCAAATGAAATTTATAAGCCTGTCCGACATGGAAAGGCTTGGGTTTGGAAAGCCGAACATTAAAAATTATGATGTTGTTTACGACGGCAATATTGAAACCAATGACCTTGATGAGATATATGGGAAACTGTATATAGATGCCAATGTTGAGGGTTACAGCGGTCATGCTATGACGATGTCGGATGTCATTGAATTGTATGACGATAACGAAAGCACCTTTTATTATGTGGACAAGGGTGGATATACAAGAATACGGTTTTCGGATGAAGAACCTGAAATCAGCATAGAGCTGCAAAATGAAAAAGAGGCAGTAAATATGCCGGAAGAAACCGAACCGGAAGAAAAAGTAGTATTCAAATTTACGATGTGAGGAGGTGGTTGGGTTGATGCAGGTTAAAATCACAAAAATTATAAACGCAGAAAAACTTAAAGCATATGCAACGGCGTGTTTTGATGATAATTTTCTGATCACCGGGATAAGAGTTATTGACTCCAAAAACGGAATATTTGTTGCAATGCCGAGCAGACGAAAGAAATCGGGTGAGTTTACGGATGTCTGTTTCCCGGTTACAAGAGAAATGCGTGAAAGAATTTCCAGAGAAGTCTTGGCGGCTTATGAGGAGGAAATCTCAAAAGCTGCAGATGAAGTTTGAAAGAGAGGTATTCAAATAATGAAAAAAATTGTTATGAAAGCGGCTGTAAAATTGAATTTATTTAGGTATAAAACAGGCAGAATTATTGCCGATAACAGCGGTCAAAGTGCGCTTGATACAGCAATCGTGTGCCTTATTGCGATCGTTCTTGGAGCTTTGATCCTTGCTGGATTGTATGCTCTTATTGATTCAGAGGTTATGCCGACACTGTCGCAAAGGATAAAAGATATGTTCGATTATACGAATTAAAACGGAGGATGCGCAATGAAAGATAAAAGTTTAACTGACATAAACGAACTGTGGGAATATGCGTGCAGCGGCAATATCGAAAAATTAAAGGAATACTATGCAAACGGCGGCAGCGTCAACAATCGCTATTCCAAATTCGGGGAAGGTCATTCTCTGATTATGGGGGCATTTCGCAATAATCAATTTGAAACAGTGGAGTATCTTATGTCAGAGGGTGAGAGCCTGTCTCCGAAAGAAACTGCTGAAATAAAAACCGAACTGCGAAAGCTTGAACTTATGCAGAAACTTACGGAACCGGAGGAACAAGAAGATATGGGTATGACGCACAGTATGTAAAAATACAGGCGGTGTCAGAGGATGCCGTCTATATTTTTGCCTTTACGAAGGAGGCGGACAGAATAAAAGAATTTTGTATTACAGCGGTTATGGTATATGCGTCTGCGGTGGATATAGAAAAACGTCAGTTTCCGAATGTATGTCAGCTTATGCTGATTGCAATCTATTTTATCGAATTTAATATATCAAATTTATGGGGTGCAATTACTGCAATCCCATTTTTTATTGCCTCATTTAAAACCGATAAAATGGGTATGGGGGACAGTAAAGCTGTGCTGTTGCTTGGGGGCTTGATAGGAATAAACAAAATGCTGCCGACAGTTATTGCAGGCTGTATCATCTTTATAGTCTATGGTCTGGCGGCAGGAAAAAGAAAAGGCGAAAAGGAACTCCCGTTCATTCCGTCTTTAACATTGGGATATATTACGGAGGTGTTGATATTTGAAATTTTTAGATGTGTTTAAAAACCGAATGGTGCTTGGCATAACCTGCATCGTTCTTGCGTTTGTAATTTGTTTTGTGATTTCGCCGCTTGTATCGAGGACGGGAAATAAGACTGTTTCGGTTGTCAGAGTGGTAAATGATATAAAAAGCGGTGATGAAATAACAAAGAATATGGTGTCGGAGGTAAAGATGCCGAATACCAATCAGCCGGATAATATTGTATCCGACACAAAATCGGTAATCGGAAAGTATGCTTCAATGGATATGATTAAAGGCGATTATGTTCTGAAAGAAAAGGTGGCCGATACGCCGTATGTTGAGAACACATACTTTGCAAAACTGGATGGTGAAAAACGTGCAATTTCCGTTACGCTTAAAAGCTTTGCAACAGGTCTTTCGGGGAAACTGAAGTCGGGAGATATAGTTTCGGTTATTGCACCCGATTATCAAAAATCGGGAATGACGGTTGTTCCGGTTGAACTTCAGTATGTAGAGGTAATTGCGGCAACAGCCAAGACAGGTGCCGATGTTGAAAATGTAGGCGAGGATGAATCCGAGCTTCCGAGTACGGTGACACTTCTTGCAACGGAAGCACAGGCAAAAATGCTTGCAGAGCTTGAAAAGACCGGTACAATTCATATGTCGCTTGTCTATCGGGGAGAACGCAAGACGGCAGAAAAATTCTTAAAGGCACAGGATGAGGTCTTAAATCCTCCGCAGGAGGAAAATACGGCTGAAAATGCAGCGGAGGGCGGTGAGGTGCAAAATGCACAGTAATCAGGTGCTTGCAGTATGGGGAAGTCCGTCATGCGGAAAAACAACGGTTGCGGCGAAAATCGTAAACTATATAGCAGCGAATAAAGATGATGTTGTACTTCTTATGTGCGATACCGATGCACCGCCGCTGCCGCTGCTTGTTCCGCCGTCAGAAATAGAAGAAGAAAAATCACTCGGAAGTATTTTGGCGGCGGCAAGAGTGACGGAAAATCTCATAATGCAAAACAGTATAACTTTAAAGAAAAACAAGCATATTTCATTGATAGGAATGTTAAAGGGCGAGAATGCATTTTCGTATCCGAGATACACCGGAGAGCAGGCAAAACAGCTCATAGACGCACTTCGGGAAATCGCCGATTATATCGTGATTGACTGCTCAAGTCATTTATCGGATGATATACTTTCAACTATGGCAATTATAGAGGCGGACTGTGTGCTTCGGCTCATAAACTGTGATCTGAAATCAATATCCTATCTGTCATCGCAGCTTCCGCTCATAAGCGATGCAAAATTTAAAACGGACAGACAGCTGAAAGTCGCCAATAATGTGAAAAGCATTCATTCGGGCGAAAATATAGAACAGGTACTCGGCAGTGTGGCTTTCACGATTCCCCATTCGGATTTGGTGGAAAACCAATACCTTACCGGCGAGCTTTTAAAAGATACTCCTGTAAAAAGAGAAAGCAAAGCATTTAGGTCAGTTATTGAGGAAATATGTGGGGAGGTGTTTGAGCTATGATAGAGAGAAATACAGCACAGGATTTGTTCTTTGCTCCGACCAAAACAATGGAATTTACAACGATACTTTCAGACGTTCAGGAATATATGTCCGAAAAACATTCCTCTCTGGTTCTCGGTTCAGATGATGAGGAAATGAGAACACAGATAAGATTTCTGATAGAAAAATATCTTACAGATAACCGAATCTCAGCAGAGGGTATGTCAAGCGAACAGCTCATGGCAAGACTGGAAGATGAAATGCTTGGACTTTCGTTCCTGACAAAATATATTTACGGAAAAGGTATTGAGGAAATCAATATAAACTCGTGGAAGGATATTGAGGTGTATTACAGCGGCGGACGTAAAGAAAAGATACCCGAACACTTTGAATCAAAACAGCACGCACTGAATATTATCCGAAAAATGCTTCATAAATCGGGAATGGTGCTTGATAATGCCTCGCCGGTAGTCCTCGGACACCTTTCAAAAGCAATCCGAATATCGGCAATCAAATATCCTGTTGTAGATGATGATATCGGGGTGACGGCATCTATCCGAATTGTGAATCCTCAAAGCTTTTCGATGGAGGACTTGATAAGCTCCGGAACTGCAACGGAAACTATGCTGTATTTTCTGTCGCAGGCGCTTCGGTATGGGGTAAGCACCTGTGCCGCCGGAGCAACAGGATCAGGCAAAACCACAATGGCGGGCTGGCTTCTTTCAACAATCCCCGATGAAAAACGAATACTCACAATAGAAAGCGGAAGCCGTGAATTTGATCTCGTGAAAGAAAAAGACGGAAAAGTGATAAACAGCGTGGTACATATGTTGGCAAGACCGTCAGAGAATGATAAGCAAAACATTGATCAGGATATTCTGCTCGACTATTCACTGCGTTTTAATCCCGACATTATAGCTGTCGGGGAAATGAGAGGACCGGAGGCATACACTGCGCAGGAAGCCTCAAGAACAGGGCATACGGTATTGACAACAATACATTCAAACTCATGCGAATCGACATATAACCGAATGGTAACGCTGTGTAAAAGGAAAGTGGATATGGGGGATGAAACCTTGTACGGACTTGTAACAGAGGCGTTTCCGCTGATTGTTTATTGCAAACAGCTTGAAAACCGGGAGCGAAAGATTATGGAAATTCAGGAGTGCGAAATAAAACCAAACGGCGAAAGAGTGATACGACCGCTTTACAGATATGACATCTGCGAAAACAGATATGAAAATGGAAAGCTGATTATACGCGGTGAACACAAAATAATCAATGATATATCCGATAGCTTAAAGAAACGGCTGGTGGATAACGGTATGCCAAGCAGTACGCTTGAAAAATTTACAAAGGGGATGATGAGATGCTGACACTTCGATTATTTGCTTTTATGGCATTATGTTGGGGATGTTTAAAATTGACCGGAGTAAGCATAAAAGATATTTTTTCGGGAATGATGAACAGACCTAAAAGCATAAGGGAACAGATAGCGGAGGTAAATGGGAGAAAGAAGAATTTTATCGCAAGAGAGATTGATGAGGTTTGCGAGATACTCAGAATGACCGGCAGGGAAAATAAAATCCCTGTTATTTTTATTGCCTGCGGTATTTCGGCAGCGGTAGGAGCTGTGATAGCATCGCTTTTATCGAATCCGTTTATGATCCCGGTTCTCGGAGGCGGGTGTCTGTTTATTCCGATTTGGTATGTCAGGCTTACGGCATCGCATTACAAAAAGGATATTGCAGAAGAACTTGAAACAGCACTGTCCATAGTGACAACGGCATATTTGAGAAATGAGGATATTGTAACAGCGGTAGAAGAAAATATACCGTACCTCAATTCACCGATTAAAGAGGTATTCAATGAATTTTTAATCGGTGTTAAGCTTATAGACGCAGACATTGTAAAAGGTATAGGAAATCTCAAGCAAAAGATAAACAATGATATATTCCATGAGTGGTGCGATGCGCTCATTGCCTGCCAGTATGACAGAAACCTCAAATCAACACTTACGCCGATAGTTACAAAACTGTCCGATGTGCGTATTGTAAACTCCGAACTGGAGCTTATGCTTGCAGAGCCGAGAAAAGAGTTTGTTATTATGGCAATGCTGTTGGTCTCAAATATTCCGCTGTTGTACTTTCTGAATAAAGAATGGTTTAATATACTGATGTTTTCTATCCCCGGAAAGATTGTACTCGCTATAGACGTGGCAGCGATATTTATATCGGGCTCATTTGTGATAAGGCTGACAAAGCCTATTGAAATCAGGAGGTGAGAGTATGAAAGATATAAAATTATGCCCTACTTGCCAAACGGGAGCTGATGCATATAAGCTTGATCCGAGAGAGCCGATGTGTCCGTTTCTTTACTATCATAACGGCAAGAAGTGCGATAAATATAAGAAAATGACCGGAGGAGACAAAGAATGAGAATGCTAATTCTGATTTGCGGTCTTGCATTCGGACTGTATTTTATCATAGCCGACAGGCTGAAAATTCCGTATTTAAAGACATCAAAGGCAATCATAAATATGGGAAGAACCGACCGAAAGCTGACCACAGTAATAGAAACGGTTTTAATGGATTTGAGTATGAAACTATCAAAGCTGATACCGATGGATATATATAAGAAAAATCGGCTTAAAAATACTTTGAAAGCGGCAGGAATCAGCATGACTCCCGAATGCTATCAGGCAAATGCAATTATTAAGGCTTGCGCAGTGGGGCTGCTTACAATTCCGTGCGTCTTGATATTCCCTATAATTTCAGCTGTAGTTTTGGTGCTTGCCGTCTTGGTATATTTTAAGGAATATCAAAAAGCGGATAAGATTATTGAGGCAAGGCGAGATGAGATTGAGGGCGAACTGACAAGGTTTGTGTTGAATATTGAACAGGAACTCCATTCCAACAGAGATGTGCTGTCAATGCTTGAAAATTTCAAGAAAAACACAACTCCGCTTTTTGCGGATGAGTTGGGTATAACGTGTGCGGATATGCGTTCCGGCGGATATGAGGCAGCACTCATGCGAATGGAGGCAAGACTCAATTCTCCGCAGCTTTCGGATGTTGTGAGAGGGCTTATATCGGTAATACGAGGCGATGACGGCAGGGTATACTTTCAAATGCTTTCGCATGATTTTAAACAGGCGGAACTCAGAAAACTGAAAGCGCAGGCACAGAAGATACCGCCAAAAATCCGAATCTTTTCAATGATATTGCTGGGTTGCTTTTTGATGACTTATCTCGCCGTAATAGGACTTCAAATTGTGGAATCGCTCGGCGGAATGTTTTAGGGGGGTGAAGATCAATGAGTAAAATGACAATGTTCTAAGATAAACTTAAATCGGAGTACCGGAATAGATATGTGTTGACAGAAAGGGGTTAACGAAATATGAATAAACAAAATTTGTTACTTAAAAAGACAGACAGAGAATATGAAGAATACATCAACGGCAAAAGAAACCAAACACCGGATGAAATCATTGCAAACGCTGAGGAAATTGCAGGGATCAAACTTATGTACGATACGGTTAAAGCAGAAACCTTCAGTGAAGAAGAATGTGAATATCTGCTGACGCTGAGAAAGCCGCTGCAAACAATGTATTTGCATTATGAGATGGACGAAGGACTGTATGACAGTATCGGAAGGACAGTTGCGATGATGGCTGATAATAATATCAGCGATTATAGGGTGTTAGATAAAGAAGATTTTAAGACGAGAATTATCCAAAAGCTTGAAACCATATATGATGAATATTATATGGGAATAAGACAGCCGGAATCCGTTGAGGAGGCTTCAAAAATGACAGGAGTCATATCAACTATCCGTTCTCCAGAATATAACATAAGTGCTTATGCGGGCGAGGTACTGCTGCAGTTTAAAAATCCGCTTTATGTACTTGTCCAAATGCAAAACGGCATACCGAAAAATTGTATGGATTGTCTTGATGAAAGCATAATAAAACTTTTTAACTCAGACATTCTTGAACTTCCGTATGAGTTGGATGAAGATAATGTGATGCAGGATACATATGACCGGCACAAAGCTTTGGGAGAGGCAGAAAAACTGCTTCCGGATATGCCGAAAGAAACAATACTAAAATGGCTGTATGTCATAAGAGAGTCGGCGGTGGAAATGGAAAAACCGGAAGAAAGAAAAGCAAATCCTTATCAATATTTTATTGATAATATTATAGCGATAAAAAACAGGTACGGTTCCGATATTGCGGCAGATGTGTGCAGTTTAAAAAATGAGCATAAATATATGACGGAAGATAATATGATCCCTGCGGCTCAATATATAGAGAAATTCGGAGAAGATGACAGACTCGGAAGGCTAATAGAGGATGAGGAACTTGAGGATTTTATGGAGCAGAAACAGGACGGTATGGATTTATGCTGAAAGTGCTGAGAAAGAACAAAGCATCGGGATATATTGATGTTGCGGTCATCATACTTTCTTCCATGATGATACTTGCTATGGTTGTGAGTGTGATTCCGGCATACATAACCAAAATGCAGCTTGATACATTTGCCGAGGAGCTTTGCAGGGAAGCTGAAATCTGCGGAAACATTGGGACTCAGACATCAAGTCGTGAAGCTATACTGAACGAAAAAATGGGGATAATGCCGACCGTTGAATGGTCAAAGTCTGGCGATATTCAGCTGAATGAAGATTTTATCGTAACAGTGAAACTTGAATATGACATAGGGTTCGGAGGTATCGGCTCGTTCCCGGTGACACTGATTTCAAAGGCGACAGGCAAAAGTGAGGTGTATCATAAGTGAAAAAACTTAAAGATAACACCGGAAACGCAGCAGTGTTTTCAGCCGTGATTTGTCTTGCGATCGTCTTTATAGCAAGCGCAGTGTTTGAATTTATGCAGCTTATGATCATTACATCGGGAATTCGCAATGCGGTAGAATCGGCGTGTATTTCGGTAATTACCGCAAACTACGATGAAACATACAGTCAGCTCCGTGAGGGATACAGTGGTGCATATATGTATAAAGATTCGGGATTTGAAGAAACAATTGATACCGGAAATGTATATGCTGAACTTGACGGCTTGCTCGGACTGTCGGTCGAGGGTAATAAGCACATAAAATACAAATCTGATAACATAAAGGAATTTGCCGTATCCGATATGCAGATAGTAATGGAAAATACGGAGCTTGCACAAAGCGATACGAATAAAAACCTGAATGCGATCATAACATTAAAAGTTGAAGTTCCGGTGCGTTACGGCGGCAGAGAGCTTTTGCCGCTTGAACTTAATATGAAAGTGAAAGCGGCATATACACCTAAATTTTAAGCGTATTGATGTAATATGCAATCCGCCTTTTATTTTATTTGCCGAAAATTCAAATCTTCATAGACTTATATAAAATCTTGTGGTATGTTGTTTGCTTGAAAGGAGGCATCGACTATGCCAAATATATATGATGAGCTTTTAAAATGGCTCAAAAGTGATGAACAGAGGTTTTGCGATGAGGTGATGGGCAATACCGAAGTGTATATCAAAATCAGATATAATGATGAAATTGATCTGATATACAGTTTTCACAGAACCGTTGATGGTGAGGTTATTGCAGGAGAGGATTTAGAATATCAAGGCCTGTATTACCGACCGAATGGCAAGCTCTATGATGTACAGTACAACTTATATTACAGAGTGAGGGATTTTGCTGGACTTGAACGCGGATGTGAAACCGAACGTGTCGAATTTGAAAAATGTGTCAAGGAATGTGTAGAGCAAATCGTATCACGGTATTCGGACAGCATAGTGGTTGACGATGAAGCAAGAAAAAGGGTTGAACGCTATGAGCGTGACATTGATGAGGCGGCGAGAAAAATATATCTCAATGAAACCGATGCGGAATTCTCATACAAATGCGAGTATTCCGCAGAGCAATTTGAAAAATACCTTATAAAGTATATCTCCGACCGTGAAAAAATAATTCGCAGTGTGGCGGAGGAGTACCATGAGAAACGTAAAGACGAAATCAGGGATGACATCATACATAATATTCTGACAAAAGAAAGGTTGGAATTATATAAGCAGGGCAAGGATAAACAAATTGAAATTGTCAAGAAAATTATAGACTCTATCCCTCAAGACTGCAGGACGGTTAATGTTACAACGGTAATTGACGGCAAAGAACTCACATTTAAAACCGAAGCTTCGGAACTTCGAAGGGATTGCAAAAGTACATATTCAACATGGTATATCAAGACATCGGACAGAGAAGATTATGAAAGATTGTACGGAAGATATTCCGGGTATAAGCCGGAGGACATAACAAGAATTACATTCAGCAGAAAAACATTATACGAAAGAGAGGCGACAGACAATGCGTAAAGGTATAAAAGTTACGGTTATCGCTTTAACTGCGGTAATACTTACGGGCGGCACACTATATATGTGCCGTCCCAAAGAGAATACTGAGGTGTCGGACAGTGCAATAACGGAAAGCATCCCGACAGATGTAAAAGTCGATATAAGAAAGACACAGGAGGACATTTCCGAATATCGGGAAATCACGGACGAAGACACAGGGGAAACGGTGATTGCCGAGGTACAGAAGAATGATCCTCCCGAAGCAAAACCGACAACACCTCCCGAAAAGCCGAAATCCGAGGATAGCTACACCAATCCTGAAAAGCCGCCGGAATATAAAAAAGAGCAGGCGGTTATTGAGAAAAAGGTTGAAACGAATTCCGAAACAAATAAAAAACAGACCTCAGAAAAAGGAAAGGTATATGTAGACGGATTCGGATATGTTGATAAAGCGGGAGAAACAAAAACACAGACCGGAGTATCTGACGGCGATATCAATAAAATGGTCGGATCTATGGATTGAGGCAAAAAAAGAAGGAGGAAACATATGAAACGGATTATTGTGTTTATACTGACGGCAATAATGCTGTTTAGCATAACAGTCAGTGTTTATGCGGTAGGCGATGGCAATGTGGATAACGGCGGAGGCGGAATGGGTTCGGGAACATCAACGGATAAGTGGATACCCGGCGAGGAGGGCGTCAGGGTAACTGTTGTCAGGAAGTCTGACGGTGCGCAGGTGTCACAGTCATTTGATATGACAAATATCAATTTAAGAAGCAATGTATACACCTTTGGAATATACAGTAAGCTGAAGTACAGAAACGGAGATGTTTCCCTCGTGCTTGAAGCGGCCGATTATACGGTTGTAAGGCCGACAATATCAATGCCGAAGATTATCTCATCGGGGAGCGGTGCGACAAGCATAGAGGCAATTAAACGGTATTTTTGCAGCGAATATGCGGTAAAGCTCGTTGCAAATGTATGCGGAATAGAATATGCCACACTCATAAACGGTCAATACAAGATATTGATTGAGCCTGTGGCATATTTTTTGTTTAAGGGAAACTATTTTGCTATGAGCGCACATCAGGCGGCTTTGTATGACCAGATGTTAAGCGGCGGACTTCGTGCGAAAATGGTCAGCCTGACTCATAAAAATTTACCGTTGGCAATGTTTCTGGAGCGTGCAGATTTGGGATATCCGGCGTGGACAGGCTTAACAACGAAAGCGGTGTCAAATGATACTATTATAAACTTTCTCGGTCTTGGTGTTGTCAGATTTACGGACGAGCCTATCCCCGATGAATCCATAGAAACGCCGACAGATGACGGCTGGTGGTTTGGATTTGGGTGGCTGTACGGCGGAGGCGGCAATCCTGCCGGACCGCAGTATGCGTACAGAACGGATACGGATGTTATCACTTCAATCAAGGTAACGGCAGATAAGGAATATAACCCGGATAATCCACTGACGGCGAGGTTCGTGATAAACGGAAACAATTATCTGGTCGAAAATATTGTAATACCCGAAGGTGAGTCGCAGCTTATATGGGTGAAATGGCACACATCGACAGAACCCGGAGAGATGCCGATTCGTGTAACGGTCGGAGGCAGAACGAGAAGCACGAGGGCAGTAATCGAAAAAATCGAGGATAATGAGCCGCCCGATCCGAAAGCCAATGACAGAAATGATTTATTTCAAATGCCGGAAGTGCCGGCACAAACCGAAACACAAATCCTTTCTTGGGGTGTATGGTCGGCATCGTGGCATACTCATTGGGAGTGGATTTCAAATTGGGAATGGACAGGTACCCGTTGGGTGGATAACGGTCAATGGGTTGACAACGGCTGGTACGATTTCACATTTAACAGATATTCGGCAAAACTGAACGCTGTGCAAAGCATAACTCCCGATTCAAAGGTTCCGACAGCGGTCGGAAACAAGATGAAATCGGGGTATGGTTTCAATACTACGCTTGAATGCAGCATTGAAACAAATGCTCCGAAAAGAGCATATACAGAGGCACAGACGACACAAATGTTTTTCCCGGAATTTGATTACGGCACATATTTCAGAGCGCTTGACAGAAATGTGCTTGCCTATAAATCAACATTCAAATTCAAAGAAAACAGATACTCCACATACAAAAGCAGGTCGCATTTTACTCCGGTGTGGTTTCCGGATGGGACATACAAAACATACACTTTTGTGTATGATGCGTGGACTCCTGCCGGAATGTTAAGGGTAAATAAGACGGCGTCGCTTGAAATTGTCGGAAATCTGTTTGAAGATTGGCATATAGCACCTAAAAATATACGATAAACGAAGGAGTAGATAAGTTATGAAAATTAAAAGATTAGCGGTTGTAATTATGGCTTTAACAATTCTTGCAGTAACAGCGGTTTCGGTGTATGCGGCAGGCGATGTTGCGTCGGCGGTTGAAAGTACATGGACAACGGCAAGGGGACAGATAAAGACAGTGGTCAACAATGTTGTGTTTCCTGTGCTGGATTTAATTCTGGCGGTGTTTTTCTTTGTGAAACTCGGTAGTGCATATTTTGATTACCGAAAAAGCGGTCAGTTTGAATGGACTGCGCCTGCAATCCTGTTTGCGTGTCTGGTATTTGTTTTAACCGCTCCGACATATCTTTGGAGCATACTCGGAATGTAAGAAAGAGAGCCGGCTGTGCAGCAATGCACAGTCGGTAACTTATATGTGGAATGTGAGGTAAAATAAATGAACACAACATTTGAAAATGAGCTTCGAAAAGTCTTTGATAAGGTACCAAATCTTGAAAACAAAAAGTATGTCGGCAGAGCATTTTATGCAAGTATAGACAAAGATATAAAGCTAAAAGCTGAATTCATATCTACAGAAACGCACGAAAGATTTGATGCTATGAAAATCAGAGTTTTGCATAAGGGTGAAGGAGAGCTTGACACCAATACAATAAGGTTAAAGGAAATATGGGGAATGAAGCCGGTTAGGAGCGGAAATTTTCCAAATGGTGTTTCGCCGCATATGTGGATTTATAACGGTAGGCTCGAATGGTATGCATATACTCCCAACACCGCTGATTATGCTAAACTTGCAGATCGGATTACAGACTATGCGGAAGTATTTCAGGACGAAGATATGCATATGGAAATGAGCGGTATGAGTATGTAAGGGGTGAGTAATATTGAATAAGTCAGCGTTATTTGCATTTGTGAAGTCAGACAGTATAGATGATCTCATAAAAGCCTCGGAGGTTAAAACGAGGGAAGACATTGCCCGTTTGCAAAGCAAAGATTACAGTATAGGCTTTACATTTGACGAACTTAAAAAGGTATTCCCAAAGAAAATCACAGACAATCTTTTTTATAACAACGGATTTGACAAAACATTTTATTATGACAAAGAACAGTTTGTTTTATTTCCTGTTCCGATATATGGCACGGCAATGATTGAGTCATATAATGAGATTGCGGAAATGGTACTTCGTAAAGCGGAAATTCTCGAAAAGGGGATAGAAGCAGGAGATTATTTCCAGACATTGCTTGTGCTGGGCGATAAAATGAGAATGCAAATGCTTAATAAATTGATTGAGCAGGATAAATTAAGCGAGCCGTATTCTCTGTTTGCAAGTGTTTATAATACTTCCGATTACGGGTGCAGTGAATTATCAAAGACCTCAATAAAAAAGCTGGCAATGTATAAAACCGAAAAACAGAAAGCGGAAACCGAAAAACTGCTCTCTGGTTTTCCGGATAAAGTTACGGTTTACAGAGGCGAAGGGGATAGAAGTGCTAAATGGCAAGATTCCGTATCGTGGACTACAAATATTAACACCGCAAACTTCTTTGCAGCACGGCTGCCGGGAAATAATGCAGTAATTCATATTGCTCAAGCGGATAAGAAAGATATAATCGAATATTTTGATGGCGAGAACGAGTGCATCATTCTTCCCGAAAATATAAGGCTAACAGAAAGTATAGAAATTAAAGGCATGGATTTTCTGGGGGAGTATATCCCGAAAGTCAGTGGTGAATATATGGAATACAGAAATCGAATGCTTGACGATCTTAAATTTGAAATTGATGACGATGAGCATGGCAGACTGCATACACTTCGGGTTTTGTTAAATGCACTGCTTATAGCAAAACAAAGAGGTTTGACAGATGCGGATACAGATAAACTTTGTACGGCTGCAATATTTCACGATGTAGGCCGTACAAATAACGGTGATGACGATCAACACGGCAGACAAAGTGCGGAATATTATCGTGATTTTGCAAAACATTACGGCGGTTATGATAAAACAGTCTATAATTTAATTATTTATCACTGCCTGCCCGATGATGTCGGGAAAAAGACAATGCCCGAAAGTGATTGGGAATTGTATGACATACTGAAAGACGCTGACGCACTCGACAGAGTCAGATTTGGCATAGAGGCATTGGATATAAACCAATTAAGGACTCCGGAGGCAAAAACTATGACAATGATAGCAGAGCAGATAATACAGGGCGTAAAACTTCCCGAACCGGAATTGGAGCAGGAAACGAATCGGGGAATGGAGATGCAGTAGATAAGGAGGGGCGATAAGATGAATGATAAAGAAAAATATCCGTTGCTTATAGGACGTTCGATGATAGGTAACCGGCGTTTGCATAATACAGATGAGGCTGCTGACTTTATATGTATGAGTGCCGAATACGGAGATACAACCATTACTGATGTTAACGGTATAACGGTATTAACCACATACGGAATGTATATTGATAAAGCCGTAGACACGGAATACAGAGACGAACTGCTGAAAGCACTGAAACCAAAACAGGAAGAATTGGTCGGCGCGGAAAACTGTCTGATAAACGGCGGAGAAAAGGAATATGCTCAAAATCTTGACCGAAGGGCAGAGGAATATCTCAAAACAGAAGCATATAAAAACGATTTTGCAGAGATAAGAGGGATATATAACCGGACACACGAGAATAAATCCGATGAGGAAATCAAACAGATGGTAATCGGAAGATTTAAGACACAGTGTATCAAAGAGGAGAATACCAAACGGCATCAAAAGATAAAAGCTATGGTTAAGGAGTATCTTAACTCCGCTGAATTCGAAACGGATTTCAATACTGAAATTAACAATTATATAGCACGAGGAGAAGAAGTTCCGCCGGACAGACAAATTCGAGAAATGTTAAAGGAAGAGTGTTATCAGAGGTATCGGCGGGAAATGTTCTGTGAGGAAAACGGGCATAGCCGGCACGAAGTAAATCCCGATATTGAAAACGGCACAAGCGATATGGAATGCAACTGTTGCGGCGGAAGTCAAACAATACATTGGATGTAGACCGAGGAGGTGATGAAACTTGTTTGTTTTCGATTGGTTTTTAGACTGGATTTACGGCAAAGTAATGGGGTTTATTCAGACATTTTTCACATATATAAGCGGTATGGGCGCAGAAATATTCGAATTGCCGTGGATACAGGCGGTAATAGAATTTTTCAGACTGTTCGGCTGGTCGATGTATGTTGTGGCATTGGTGGTTGCGGTGTTTGATACGGCAATCGCCTGGCAGAACGGTCAGGGAAATATAAAGGACGCTGCATTGGGAGCAATCAAAGGTTTTATGGCAGTAAACTTATTTACTGTCGTGCCGATAGAGTTATATAAGCTGTCAATAGAGGTTCAAAATAGTCTCGGACAAGCAATGTCGGGGCTATACAGCGGTTCGCTTTCCGATTTGTCGGAGTTATCGTCAGCGCAGCTTTTGCCATTCCAATCCGAAATAAATCCGTTTAATTTATTTACCATAATTGCTTTGGGCTATGCGGTAATAAAGGTGTTTTTCGCAAATATCAAGCGAGGCGGCATTATAATGACAAATATTGCGGTTGGAAGCCTGTATATATTCGGGCTGACAAGAGGGCATTATGACGGCTTTGTAGATTGGTGCAAACAGGTGATAGCAATATGCGTTACGGCATTTCTGCAAAACTCGCTCTTGTTTGCGGGGCTCTTGACATTCGGCGATCATATGCTTTTGGGACTCGGAATAATGCTTGCGGCAAATGAGGTGCCGAGGATAGCCGACAGATTCGGACTTGACACATCATCAAAAGTTAATATTATGAGTACATATTATGCAACGCAGGCAGCGGTACGCACAACACAGGCAGTAATGAAGGCTGTATCAAAATAACTGTGTTAAATCATACAAAAATTGTCTTAACCACTTGACAATATTTCGGTATAGCGATATAATAAATATATATAATATATTTGTGGTGATGTAAGATGAACATAAACGAAATATTGAAAGAGAAGAATATGACGAAGTATCGCCTTGCAAAATTGAGCGGAGTTCCAAATGCAACACTCAGCGAACTTTGCAGCGGAAAAACGAGCATTGAAAAGTGTTCGGGAGAAACGCTGTACAGGATATCAAAAGCACTTGGCGTATCGATGGAATCGCTTGTAAAAGAGGCTGTTTTGCAAAAAGAGGTTGAAAAAAATCTTGAAAAGACATACGAGTGTGCGCTGCCGCAATACCTGCAGCATGACCTCGATGAGTACAAAAAAGGATTAAAGGAAGGCTCAACTCTTATGGATTGCTTATGGGGTGAGCTTTACGGCAGTATCAATATCGCAGAGATAAACGATGCCGCCATAACGCATGACCATGCGGAATATTTAAGAAATAAGTATTTGAGGTGATAGAATGGAAAGACCTGATTTTACAAACTGTCGCAGAATTCCCGGAAGGGCATACAACGGTGCAAACGGAAAGAAAATTGCGGTTGAATATAACGGCGATGTGTATATGTTGAAGTTTCCGCCGTCTGCGGATAATAAGCCGACAGAATTGTCGTATACAAACAGCTGCATAAGTGAATATATTGCAAGCCACATCTTTAATATGCTGGGTATAAGGTGTCACGAAACAATACTCGGAACATTTAAGATAAGCGGCAAAGAAAAAATAGTATGCGCCTGCAAGGATTTTACGGCTGACGGTAAAGAACTGTTTGATTTTTGCTCAATCAAAAATACGGTTATTGATTCCGAACACGGCGGAACGGGTACGGAGCTTGCTGACTTGTTGGAAACGATAGAAAAGCAGGAATATGTCAGTCCGCAAATTTTGACAGAGCATTTCTGGAATGTGTTTGTTGTCGATAGTCTGCTCGGAAATTTCGACAGACATAACGGCAATTGGGGATTCCTGTATGATAAGAATGCTGAGAAAGCGGAGATTGCCCCGGTTTATGACTGCGGAAGCTGTTTGTTGCCGCAGGCAGATGAGAACACAATGAAAAAAGTATTGGAAAATGAAACAGAACTGGAAAGCCGCATATACAGATTTCCGACATCTGCATTAAAGTTAAACAATGTAAAAATAAACTATTATGAATTTCTTATGAATACGGACAATGTGGACTGTAAAGATGCGGTTGAAAGAATTGTGCCGAGAATAAACATTGATGAAATCAAGGAATTTATAGACACAGTTCCGTATATCACAGATATGCAAAAGGAATTTTATAAGACATATGTTTCGGCAAGATACGAAAAAATAATTGCACCGGCATATGAACATATACACGATGTGTCGCAGAATGAAGAACCGACAATGAATATGTAAATTACGACAGAATAATTTAATTTGGAGATTGCAAAAAAAGCAGTCTCCTTTTTTGTTGCCAAAAATAATCGAAGGGAGTGATAAAAATGTATATATACCCGGACAATTTAAAGTCAAAAGCCGTAATGTGGCTGTGGGAACTGAAAGATTTGGGGATTATTGCGGTAGGAACGCTGATTTCCATATTGGCCCTCACACAGACGGGAATTATGATACCGCTTGCGGTTACGGCAGGATATACGGTGTTATCAATAAGGCTTGACGACACTTCAATAAAGCAGTTTATCGTGAATGCATGGAAATACTGTGTCGGAGTTCAGCAGTATTATGAATGGAGGTACACAGATGAGTAAAAAAAGAAAAGAGGAAAAACAGAGGGCATCAACAAGGCAGCTTATCGGAGTAAAGGAGATAAGCGATTTTTCAATCGTTACATATGAACACGGCGAGCTCGTATTTTTTCTGATAAAGCCGTCAAATATATCGGTGCTGTCGGAGGAGAGCATTAAAGCGAGAGTGTATGCGCTTATGAATGTTCTGAAAGGAATGGCTGAGATTGAGATGTGTGCATACAACAGCCGTGAAAATTTCGATGGCAACAAGCGAAATCTCAAAAAGAGAATAAATGAGGAAAAAAACTATATTGTAAGACAGCTTCTTGAAAAAGATATGGAGCATCTCGACAGTATTCAGATTCAAACGGCAACGGCAAGAGAGTTTTCTATTGTGGTACGGCTTATCAATCAGAATGAAAAGGAGCTTATTCCGTATCTGAACAGAATAGAGAAAACACTCAAGGAACAGGGGTTTGCAATAAGACGAGCGGAAACGGAAGATATAAAGAGACTGCTTGCCGTGTATTTTGAACAGAATGTAACACAGGAAAGCTTTGAAGATCATGACGGCGACAGATGGGTAATATTCGGAGATTAAGGAGGTGCCGGTAAATTGGCAAGAAAGAACAAAAATAAGGCAGAGGTTGAGTCGGTCAGAATCAAATCCTTTATGGATATGATAGCGCCGTCTGTTATAAAGTTTTTTCCGGATTACTTTATATGCGGAAACACATACAGAAGCGTATGGGCGCTGAGAGAATACCCGACCACAACTGAGGAACAGGCAATACTGAAACACTTGGGAGAAAAAGACGGAGTCAGCCTTAAAATCTACACAAGGCACGTTACGGCGGCAGAGGAGCGAAAGATTATATCAAATGCAGCAAACAAAAACCGCCTGCGTCAGAGCAAGACAAACGATTTGCAGGAAACTGTTGTCGCAGAGGGCAATTTGCAGGATGTAACTAATCTTGTGGCGTCGATGCACAGAAACCGTGAACCGCTTATCCATACGGCGGTATATATCGAAATAATGTCGCACGACATTGATATGCTGAAAGAATTGCAGACCGAGGTATTGACAGAGCTTATCCGCTCAAAACTCAATGTGGACAAACTGATGCTCAGACAGCAGCAGGGCTTTGTTTCGGTAATGCCGAGCGGATATAACGCACTCGGTGATCAGTTTGAAAGGGTGCTTCCGGCATCAAGTGTTGCAAATCTGTTTCCGTTTAACTATTCGGGAAAAACAGACGCAAACGGATTTTATCTCGGCAGGGATAAATACGGCAGTAATATCATAGTTGACTTTAACAAAAGAGCAGATGACAAAACAAATGCAAATATCTTAATTCTCGGTAATTCCGGACAGGGAAAGTCATACCTCACAAAGCTGATTATAACAAATCTGCTTGAATCGGGAATGAATATAATATGCCTTGATCCGGAACACGAATATGAGGATATGGCGAATAATCTCGGCGGGTGCTTTGTCGATTTGATGTCGGGTGAATACCTTATAAATCCGCTTGAACCAAAGGCGTGGAGCGATTCTGATGACGATACCGAAATAGATGCGTCTACTCCGGAGGCATTTAAGCGGAAAACAAAACTGAGCCAACATATATCGTTTCTGCGTGATTTCTTTGCATCATACAAGGATTTTACCGATTCGCAAATTGACACGATAGAAATAATGCTTGAAAAGCTGTATCGGAAATGGAATATAAGCGACAGTACAGAATTTTCAAGGCTTAAAGCAACAGACTATCCCAAGATGAGTGATCTGTATGAATTTATTGAGGAGCAGTATAAGGACTTTGACAGAACCGATAAGCCTATTTACACTGAAAATCTGCTTCAGGAAATTTTGCTCGGAATCCATTCAATGTGTGTTGGCGCTGAAAGCAAGTTCTTTAACGGGCATACAAATATCAAAACAGACAGGTTTGTGGTGTTTGGGGTGAAAGGATTGTTGCAGGCAAGCAAAAATATAAAAAATGCTTTACTGTTTAATACGCTTTCATATATGACAAATGCACTTTTAACAATCGGAAATACAGCCGGAATTATAGACGAGCTTTATCTGTTTTTGTCAAACCTTGTTGCGGTGGAATATATCAGGAATGCCTCAAAACGTGTGCGAAAAAAAGATTCGTCAATTATTCTTGCGAGTCAGAACCTTGAAGACTTTTCACTGCCCGGAATTGCGGAATATACAAAACCGTTGTTTGCGATACCGACACATTCGTTTTTGTTTAATGCCGGAAATATAGACTCAAAGTTCTATATGGATACATTGCAGATAGATGAGAGTGAGTTTAATTTGATACGCTATCCGCAGAGAGGTGTATGTCTGTATAAGTGCGGAAACGAAAGATATAATCTGATGGTTATTGCACCGAAATATAAGGAAGAGCTTTTTGGAAAGGCAGGCGGAAGATAATGTTCAGATACGGCAGATATGTAATTAATACTAACCCCGATTATGAGAAAGCAATAGAGAACGGTGATGACATTGCAGAAATATGGTGCGAGGTATATGAGGAGTCCGATAGCGAGTTTAAGCATTGCCTTAATGAGTTTAATATGATGCCGTGCTTTGAATATGCGGAAAATACAGTATCCGAAATCGAAAATGGAATAAAAAACATAATTGATAACGACAGTTCCTATCTTGAACTTCAAATAAAAAGCAAAAAATTTGAAAGACAGTCGGAGTTATTTTGGCGGGCGGTTGAATACATAAAACAAAGTATCGGCGGAAGTGATATTGAAACCACACTCTCAGAGGCTCTTGGAATGACCGATGAGGAAATTGCGGAAGTTCTCGGTGAATCAGAAATTCAGCAAGATAATATGATTATGTCTTAAAAGCAGGAGGTATCGGATTTGAAAAAAGATTATTTTAACACATTTGAGGAAAGTGATTTCAGGATATGCGAGGATATGGAGTTTAATAGTGAAAATAAGAACCTATTCATTCCAATGGAGGTGTGGTTTGATGTAGATAAAAAATTCGGAATAAATATAATTGGCGATGACAGTGCTTGGGTAAATCTGTTTGCGGAATATAATCCTGTAATCGGCGAAATCAGAATGTTTTATGACATAGATACAGAAAATAAAGCGTTTGAGAGAGAATATGTTATGACCGATGAGGAACGCAGTACCATAACGCAGTATATCGAAAAAATGTGTATGCAGCGCCATCATGTACCCTGTATGGAGTTTTACATAACCGAATATATTGAAACCTGCGATTGTAAGATTGATCTTGAATGCCGACAGGAAGGCAATGTATGCAGAGTATATAATACAAATGACGGAGCCATTTTGTATCAGGAAGATATGGGCGGAAACCTTTCAAAACACATCGGTCATAAAATTGAGCTTGCAAATTACGGGGACGGCGAGTGTTACAGTATAGAGTGTATGGACTGTAACGAGGTACTGTTCAGCAGCGATGCGGAAAGAATCAGGCTTCAGGATATCGAGGATAATGACGGACAGGAAATGCATATGTAGGGGGTGAATGCTTATGGCGGTAAGTCCGGCGGTTATAAAAGCGGCAATTGCACTTGCCACAGACAAACGAACATGGATTTTGATAGGTTCAATCATATGCGGCACTATTCTGATGATAGTCGGGATAGTAGCCGCATTTTTGAATATCTTTTCTTTTGACGATTCGGGATCGGCGAATGCATCGGCGGCGTATGTTCAGTTTATCAATGAGATGAAATATTGTTATTCAAAGCTTGATGCGGCAGCGGATAATATATCGGGGAATCTTGATAAAGATACAATCCATGCTGTGTTCTACACTTTGTATTTCGGTGAGGACAAGCACTTGCCTGATAGCTTTTATACAGATTTTGTGGAATGTTTTGTGGCAAGAAGTACAGATGAAGACGGTAACGAAGTCATCAGTCAGTGCGGACTGAATGAAGCATTGGCAAGAGTGGCAGCGGTAACCGGCAAGGCAACGGATAACATAACCCAACAGCAGGTAAATGAACTTTGCTCTGTTCTGCGTTTTGGAATGGCAAGCGCCGGAGATGACGGGAACACATATATGGGACCGGTGCCGGGAGCATATTCCGATGCGACATTTGCAAAGCTTATGGAGGAGGCGACAAAATATATCGGATACCCGTATGTGTGGGGCGGCTCAAGTCCCTCAACATCATTTGACTGCAGCGGTTTTGTGTGTTGGTCTTATACACATTCGGGAGTATATAACCTGCCGAGAACAACGGCGCAGGGAATATATAACCAGTGCGCAAAAATTTCAAAGGCAGACGCAAAACCGGGAGATTTGGTGTTCTTTACGAGAACGTATGTGTCAAGTGAACCGGTAACACATATCGGTATATACGTGGGCGAAAATCAAATGTTACATTGCGGAAATCCGATCAAGTATGCCTCAATTGAAACCGATTACTGGAGCAGTCATTTTTATGCTATGGGCAGACTGCCAATCGGCAGCGGAGAATAGAGAGGAGGCATTATGATTACAGTAAGTATAAACAGAGCCTATGAAAATCTTGCAAATGCAATTATCATACAAGCAGTCAAGGACATACGTATAGGAAACTGCTACTCGCGCCGTGCAAAAATTTTTTTGAAATCGGAGTGGTGCAGGGATTTGTCAAAGGTTGACGGCAGAATGATAATTAAAAGACTTGAGGATGAAAAATTAAGAAAACGGAGGTTAATGCAGAATGAATAAAAAAATTCACTTTGAAACAATACAAAAGTTGTTTAAGGAAAAATATGATGCGGAGCCGGAAGTAAAGCTCTTTGAGAACAATAAAACGGGCGAACTGTACGATGTTATTTTTGAAAAAGGGGTGGATATAGCTTTTTTTACAATGCGAAACGGCAATGAATATTTTTGTATAGATTCAAACGGAATGCCGCTTGATGACGAAAAGGTATTCGGATATGTAAATGCCGCGTATGCCGAACACGATTCCGGCAAAATATTTTTTGATGCAGACGCATTGGCGTTGAATTATAGAGATACCGCAATAGATAATCATGATTTTGCAGAGCTTGAAAAAAGATTGTTTCCGCAAAGAACAAATATCATACTGAAAACCGAAAAGCTGTGCCAAAAGGAATTTCCGGTATCGCTGGTAAACTTTTGTGTGGACGAGGTTGTATATGTACAAGACAGCGAGTTTGAAATAATCCGAAACGGCGAGTATTCCGATATTTTGAAAGAATACAATAAGAAAAATTACGAGCGAAGCGATAAATATACAAACGGTATTCTCATAATCAACAAAAACGGTGACGGACTTATGGTTGACACTCAGGGGTATGACTATGCAAGATACAAGGCATATGCGCCGCAGGTCGGCGAATACATAAAAAAACAGCAGACTATGGAAATGAGGCAAAGGGCAAACATCGAACTAAACTTATATGTTCCGCTCAATGTGACAAGATGGGATTATGAGTGTGATGCGGAGGAGAGCGTGGACGAAAACGATTATGTTGCCGAAATCAGAGAAGCTGTTCAGCGTGAAAACAGGTTTGAAACGGAACGGGGCTTGGCAGAATATCTTGATGCAGGAAAGGTTAAGGAAAAAGTATATAAGATTACCCCGGCAGTGGAAATGTATAACGGGAAACTGCTTGGAGTTGCAAAATGTCTGCTCACAGAAAACTTGGATGCGGAGGAACTTGACAATCTTAAAGAATACTGCGTCGGACAATTTTCGGACGGCTGGGGTGAGGGCTTTGAACAGCGCGAAATATCAACCTCGGACGGGAATATATATGTTCATTTCTGGGAGTATTCAAATACATATTACATCAAAACCGAGGAAGAAATGTCAGAGCCGTCATTATCGCAGGGAATGCAGGGAATGAGTGTGTGAATACGGCTATAAGGGGTGATAATTATGGCGAGAAAAGAACCGGAGATTGATTTAAAAGAATGCTTGGAGGAACGCTTTGAAAGATGGGACAGGCTTAAAACCGAGGGTGGCTCCGATCCGTTTTGGGCTGACGGTTCAAACATGAACATGGTAAGGGCGCAAATCAAATATTATAAAGGTAAGATCGAGAAGAAATTTTCGGACGGCAACTACCCCGAAATATATTACCGGGAAACACCGCCCAAAACGGATACCAAATATATGGCGCAGCCTGATAAAATACGAGCAGATGCCCAAAAAGCCTTGGAAACATTCAAAGCTGATGAAAATCTGAATTATCTGAAAAAGAGGTATATCGGATTAGATGAAAAATTTGCAAAGCAAATATATGTATCGGCAGTGCTGGGATATGAACGTGCGCTTGAGAATGCGATAGCAGACGACGACCTTGTAGCAATGAGAAGGTTTGGCAACAACGATATATATCTGCAATTGTTTGAAAGTTGCGCCGATAAAGTTCGGAAATATAAACCGCCGGAGAATTCACAGCTCAGTATATTTGATATAGACACAGATGACGAGGCAATGTTTGAAATCACAATGTAGAGGAGATGAAAGCTATGAAACTTGATGCGGTTGAAACAATAGAACTGATTGCAACATATGAAGATTTGAAAAAGATTCCGCTGGATGAAAGGGTGAGTGCATATTTCGGAGACTACGGAATGCATTATCTTGTAAACGATGTCGATATTGATAAAGCGATAAAATTAAGAGATGAGGCGCTCATAGCTATGGGAATGACGCATGAAGAATATCTGTTAGACAAACAATTTATGTATAGACAGAATATCAGACTGAAAATGCGTGAAGGTATGATGGCGGACAAAATTAAAGAAAAAGACACAATTGTGTTTGTAAATCCCCAAGCTGTGCAGGGAACGGATATAGAGAAAATTCTCAAAGGGGACATAGAAGGTGTTAATGCCGAAACAAAAATGTGTGCAGTGAATTTTAAGGGGTATAAAATAGTTGTTCCGTTCAGAAACATCCTCGGCATTCAAAATGATATTGAGCAGGACAGACATTTTGGTTTTGATAATTGTGAGCCTCTGCTTGATGCAAGAGAAAGTGATGCAGACACGCTTGTAAAAGAAACAAGAGAGGAGGTGCGGGAAAATAATATGTTATCAGACAAATTTGATTTGGTGGTTATATTTGATAAGCCTGTACTGTTCACCTGTGAGAGACTCAACAGAAACCTTCCGATAGAAGGTGTAAACTATTATGATATCCGCCACGATGATGAATGCAGGGGTGATATGGCACAGCTTAAAGACAGAGTTATGGTTAATCATTGGGGAACTGTTATCAGCAAAGAAAAGTTTGAGCCGAGAGAAGTAGGAGACAAAATATTCACAACGGCAGAGGGCATTGATATGGACGAGAGTGATTATAATTACCTCGGCGAAATGCTTTCCGTCAGTGAATATCTTGAAAAATATGACGAACTTGTCAGAGAATACTGTGAGCCGAAAGAGGAAAATAATTTGGAAATGGGGATGTGATTTCTTTGAAAATTGAAAAAATCAGCATAGGTTTTGACGCAGAAAAATTAAAAGCTGTCAAATTTTTTATGCCTAAAGACAGCCCGTCTCTTGAAGAACAGCTGACAGAACAGATAGAAAAAATATATCAAAAGGTAGTGCCGCAGCCTGCACGGTTATACATTGAGGAAGTTATGAAGGATAATCCGAAACAGGGCAAAAAGGCATAAAACAGAGCCTAAATATTTTTAAGCAGGAAAAAGCTTGGTGCGCTTTATCACGCACCAAGCCTCAAACACCGACCGGCAGTGCCGTTCGGGAGGGTGCGGTTTGAAAATTTTGGTGCGGTTTTGGGTGCGGTATGCCTGATTTACAAGGAATAATGCGGATTGTGTGAGGTCATATCACGGGTGCGGAAGGGAGTGAGGCAAATATGAGCAAGCAACACATAAGTTTTTGGATAAAAAACTCAAACTTGAAAGAATGCGAAATCAATATGAAAAGCATAGGCTGTAACAGCCGCAGCGACTACATTGACAAGGCGGTTGAGTTCTATAACGGATATATTCATAACAAAAATAACGAGGATTATGTCAATAAAAATGTTGTGAATACTGTTCAGGCTTTGCTTGACAGTTTCGAGAAAAGAATGGCTCGGCAGATGTTCAAGCAGTCGGTTGAAATATCAAAAATATTCTGGCTGATAGTCAAAGAGATGGAGATTGAACCGGAGGATGCGGACACACTTCACGCAAGCTGCGTTGACGAAGTCAAAAAGATAAACGGAGCGATAAAATTCCCGTATAAGCAAAAGGACGATGAATAATGCCGAAGATAATCGTAAAGATAAAACACCTTAAAGCGTCAAAAAAAGTCGGCGGCTTGATAGATTATGTTGCAAAAAGGGAAGGCGTTGATAAAACAGTAAATGAGCAAATATCGGTCGGTAAACCGACAGAAAAACAGCTTGAATTTATTGATAAAATGCTTTCAGAATGTCCCGATGTGAAAAAATCTTTTGAGTATGAGGACTATATTGAGAATCCCACAAAACAAAATGCGTCGGCTCTTATTACAACAATAGCGGAAAATAATCCCGACGCACTTGGAAACAAGGAAACATACATAAACTATATTGCGACCAGGCCGCGCGTTGAAAAGCTGTCCTCACACGGACTGTTCGGGAGCGAGGAAAATGTAAATCTATCGGAAGTAAAAAGAGAAATTGAGAATATAAACGGCGTTGTCTGGACTCCGATAATTTCGTTAAAAAGAGAAGATGCTGAAAGGCTCGGATATGATAATGCCGATATGTGGCGGAGCCTTATCCGCTCAAAACAGATGGAACTTGCCGAGATATTTGACATTCCTTTTGATGAGTTTAAGTGGTACGGCGCATTTCATAATGAAGCAGGGCATCCGCATATTCATATGGTGGTGTATGCAACAGGCGATGCCAAAGGCTATATAACCGAAAGGGATATTGAAAAGGTCAAGTCTGTATTTGCAAACGAAATATTCAAAAACGAAATGTATGAGCTTTATGATGACAAAACGAAAGCAAGAGAAAAGCTGGCAGAAGAAACAAGGGCAAAAATAAAAGCGCTGGCGGAAAGTATTCGAGAAAAAGATTACTCGCAGTCTGAATTGTGTGAGATGCTTGTTAATCTCTCGGTCAGTCTGAAAAACTGTAAAGGGAAAAAGATGTATGGTTATCTGCCGCCGAAAGTGAAAAAAGAAGTTGATGAAATTCTGAAAACCGTTTCAAAGGATGAAGATGTGCAGAGACTGTATAACGAATGGTGTATGTTGCAGCGGAAAATATACGGGATTTATACGGATAAAGATGTTGAGTTTGCTCCGCTCTGGGAGAATAAAGAATTCAAAAAGTTGAAAAATGCGATTGTTTCGGAAGCTGAAAAGCTCGGAGACAGTCGCATTTTTATTGACGAAGAAACGGAAAAGAAAGAACAGGAGAATGATGAAAACGGTGAATATACAGAGCCGGAAACCTATGAACCGAAAGCCGATACAGGCAACATAAATCCGAAAGTTATATCCTCCGCCGCAAATTTGTTTTGCAGACTTGCAAGTATCATTGAAAACGATACGGAAAGAAAAACGGAAGGATTTTATAAAACCATTGTTGACTCTAAGGAAAGAAAATATATCATCAGGAAAAAGCAGAGTCTCGGTATGAAAATGAGGTGATTGTGTTTTGAAAAAGAAAAGATTTTCCGATGAGCAGCTCCAAAGGGCAAGCGGTATAGATATTACGGCTATGCTGCAAGGACAGGGTGAGAAACTCAAAAAGCAGGGCAGAGTTTATCGGTGGATGAGATACGACAGTACGGTGATAGACAGAAACCGCTGGTACAGGCACAGCCGTGAGATCGGCGGCGGTCCGATTCAGTTTATGCAGCATTTTTACGGTATGGATTTTGTGGAGGCGGTGAAATATCTGCTTGACGGTGAGGAGGACGCAGAGTTTGTTCAGGCAAGCCGAACTCCTGAACCGAAGCTGCCGTTTACACCTCCGAAACTGTCGAAAAATATGCACAGAACATTTGCATATTTAATTAAAACAAGAAAAATTGATGCGGATATTGTTCAGCATTTTGTGAATGAAAAGAAAATTTTTGAAACCGAGGAATATCATAATGTCGTATTCTGCGGTTATGATGAAAAAGGCGAAATGAAACAAATGCACCTGCGAAGTACGCTGCCCGGAAACAGATTTTTTATGGATATAGACGGCAGCGATAAACAGTATTATTTCAGGCACATCGGGACAAACAGCAATGTCTATGTGTTTGAGGCGCCGATAGATATGCTCTCATACATAACCATGAATAAGGAAAATTGGCAGGAGAGCAGTTATGTGTGCCTCGGCGGTGTTGCAATAGACGCACTTAAAAATGTGCTGAGTACAAATGAGCAAATATCAAAGGTCTATATGTGTGTTGACAGAGATGATGCGGGGGATAAAACTGTCAAAAGAATAGGTGATGAGCTTAATGAAATGGGCTACGAATGGGAGAGAATACTCCCTGAAAATAAAGACTGGAACGAAGATCTTACAGCAGAGAGTGAGCAAACAGAAAATTTTGAATTGACAATGTGAAGGGAGATGATAGATTGAATAATTCAGTAACAACACTTATTATTATGGGAGCGGTTATGTTTGCGGTTATAGGGATACTGACAGTGGTATCAAATATCTACAGCCTTAATAATATCAAGAACAAAAGAGTCGGACACGGACAGCACGGTAACGCCCGATTTGCCACCGAAAAAGAGGTTAAAAAGATATACAGGCTCGTACCCTATGAACCGAAAAAATGGCGGAATACGCAAGGTAACGGCGAGCTACCGCAGGGAACGGTAGTCGGTATGCGAAAGCACGGCGGCAAGCTGTGTGCGGTTGTCGATCCCGGCGATGTTCATACAATGATGATAGGTGCGGCAGGTGTCGGTAAAACTGCGTGCTTTTTATATCCGAACCTCGAATATGCGTGTGCAAGCGGAATGAGCTTTCTCTCTACCGATACCAAAGGCGACCTTGCAAGAAACTACGGCAATGTATGTAAGCAATACGGATATAATGTTGCGGTTATAGATTTAAGAAATCCGGTGCAGAGCGATACATTCAATATGCTTTCTATGGTGAATAAATATATGGACGCATACCGTGAAACAAGAGAGCTTTCAGATAAAGCGAAGGCAGAAAAGTATGCCAAGATAACGGCTAAAACTATCATATATTCCGGCGAAGGCGATGCGTCAAGCTACGGGCAAAACGCTTTTTTTTATGATGCTGCGGAAGGTCTTTTAACATCGGTTATTCTTCTTGTTGCCGAATACTGTGAGCCTGCGGAACGGCATATTATATCCGTATTCAAGATGATACAGGACTTGCTTGCACCGGGCAATTCCGATCCTAAAGCCAAGCAGAAAATGACGCAGTTTCAGGTGCTGATGGCGAAACTGCCGGATACACATAAGGCAAAATGGTTTGCAGGAGCGGCGCTTAACACATCAGAACAGGCGATGCAGTCGGTTCTGTCAACTGCACTTTCGAGGCTGAACGCATTCCTCGATTCCGAAATGGAACAAATACTGTGCTTTGATACGGCGATAGACGCTGAAAAGTTTTGTAATACGAAATCGGCTCTTTTTCTTATCATGCCGGAGGAGGACAATACAAAATACTTTCTGATATCGCTTATTGTTCAGCAACTCTACCGTGAAATGCTTGCAATCGCTGATGAAACAAACGGAAAACTTAAAAACAGAGTTATGTTTTATCTTGATGAAATCGGTACAATTCCGAAAATAGATTCTGCTGAAATGATGTTCTCTGCAGGACGATCAAGAAGAATAAGTATTATTGCAATCATACAGAGTAAAGCACAGCTTGAAAAAAACTATGGCAAGGAAGGTGCGGAAATCATATGGGATAACTGCCAGCTCACCGTGTTCGGCGGCTTTGCTCCGAACTCCGAAACGGCGGAGGTTATGAGCAAAAATCTCGGCGAGCAAACAATTCTTTCGGGTTCTGTGACACAGTCAAAGAATGACGGATCAAGGAGCCTTCAAATGATGTCAAGACCGCTGATGACCGTAGATGAACTTAAAACTCTGCCAAGATTTCATTTCATTATAACCAAAACAGGCTGCCACCCCATGAGAACAAAACTCGATTTGTTTTTCAAATGGGGCATTGAACTTAACAGCGAATATATCGTGGAAAAGAAAGAGGTTAAAACTGTTCATTATGCCGGAAAAGACGGACTTATGAGAGAGATAGAACGCAGAGAGGACATTATATACAGAGATACTCCGAGCAGTGCGGCATCAAGACGGGCAGCGGGTGGAACAGCTCATACACCGATAACGGAAAGAGATGTTATGCAGCAGTTGAAAGGGGGCTATGAGGTAGATGAAATCAAACACAAAGCAAGATCGGGTTAAGGAATTGTACCTTGCAGACCTGCCACCGAGAGCCTGCAGTGTGTATTACTATCTGTTTCATAAATGCTATAACAAGGATTCGTGTTTCCCTTCCATATCGACAATCTGTAAAGAAACAAAATTGTCAAGAAGTACGGTCAAAAGAGCAATCCGTGATTTGGAGATGGCAGGATTTATCGGCAAAGAGCAAAGGTACAGACCAAACGGCGGCAACAGCAGCAATCTATATTATCTAAGCTAAAATATTATGTTGAGCAGAAATAGACAACGCCTTATAATACTTGATTTGTCTATTTTCTTTCTCAACATAATA
>JABLTK010029474.1_pt1 | contig 34567 bp, 21 predicted proteins | sample 7160131 | NCBI WGS metagenome assembly JABLTK01 (sample SAMN14651221, study PRJNA627086) | human gut metagenome | isolation source: feces | host: Homo sapiens
GTGGTTTACGAAAACAACAAGGCGACTAACGCCGGTACTTACAACGTAAAGGCGACGGTGACGAAAGACAACTACAATACGCTTGTGCTCAACGCGAAGCTCGTAATAAACAAGGCGAATATCGCCGACGGACTGCTGACGCTGTCGGACGAAACGGTAGAGTACGACGGACTCAGCCATACGCTGGCAATCGTGGGCAACGTGCCCGACGGCTGCACCGTGACTTATCTGTATAACGGCGAAAACGTCGACGGCGTTACCGACGGCGGCGAGCATATCGTGACGGCGGTCGTGGAGGGCGCGAACTACAACAAGCGCACCTACACCGCGAAGCTCACGATAAAGACCACGCAAAAGCAGCTGTATTCGGCGATGCTAGGCGGCGCGGTGTACTTCCAGAATCCGCTCGACGGCGACACGCTGTACAAGTACTACGGCACGAGCCTCACAAGAGTGAACAAGGACGAAGCGGAGTACATGACGGTGTCGGGCGGCGCGCTTTACTACACCAGCAAAGGACTTTTCGGCTCGAACATCAAGAAGCTTACCTCGTCGGAGAACACGGCGGTGTACTCGGCAAGCGGCGAATACATAACCGTTTCCGACGGCTATATCTACTACGCGGTCAACGGACTGCTCGGCGGCGAGAAGAACGGCATTTATCGCTATTCGCTGTCGGCTGCCGCGGATGAAACCGCAACGCAGCTTTATCAGGGCAAGGCAAGCTGGCTGACTGTCTACGGCGGCAACGTCTACTTCGCCGCAGGAGCAAGCAAGGGCAAGCTCATGAGCGTACCCGTCGGCGGCGGCACGGCAACGTCGGTTGCGGACAAGGACGGCTTGCTTGCCGGGAAGAACGTCGCCGAAATGACTCTGTCGGGCGATACGTTGTTCCTTAATATCGGCACGACTACGAGCGGCTACGCCATTTTCCGCATTAACCTTGCGGATGCGAACAAGACCGCAGTCAAAATGACCACCGACGCAGGTAAAAACCTGACCGTTATCGGCAACAACCTTTACTATATCAATAACGACCTTCTGACTTCGAACGTGTTCGGCAAGGGCGTATGCACGGTCACGACTTCGGCTTCGGGAAGCCTGCCCGGAACTAAACTCGTCGACGAGAACGTGTACTCGCTTACCGGCGACGGCAGTAATCTTTACTATTACCGCGATACCGACAAGCACCTTATGAAGTACTCGCTGTCGGCTAAGACCGCCGTCGACGTCATGGAAAACTTTGTGCCTGTCGAGGATAACAGCGTCATGGGCTATGCCGTGACCAAGGAGTACAAGGGCGAGATTTACTACGTCAATCCTCGCGACAACGGCGCAATCTACAAGTACAACCCCACGACGAGAGGTAACTTCAAGGTGATTGCCGACTCCTGCGCGGATTTCTGGTTCGACGGCGACTATATGTATTACAGCACATACAACGTAACCAACTACGACCTTTACAAGCGCGAAATGAAGTCGGGAGCGGAAGCGGTGCGCGTCTCCAAAAACCGCGTCGACGCGCTCACGATTGCAGGCGATTATATCTACTACGTCGATAACGGCGGAACGGCGAACAGAATCCGCAAAGTCGCGAAAACTTCCTCGGACTTCGATACCGACGCGGTACAGGTTGGCAAGGATAACGTGAACTGGCAAGCGCTGGAGGTGGTAGGCGATAAACTGTACTACTGTATCAATCCGACTGTCGGACATAAGAAGTTCTGCTATATCGACGTGAACGCCGGCGAAAAAGTCGCCGGAACGGAAGTGACTTACGGCGAAACGTTTACTTATCTTAACGGAAAGTTCTACGTTTACAATCAGAAGGATAAGAAGATTTACTCCTATGATCCGAACGGCGGCGCGACTGCGATCTTGGTGAGTAACGTCGAAATCGTCGATATGATAAGCGACGGCAAAGACGTTTACTACGCAAGCAACACGAAAAACAACGAGGGCTTGTATAAACTGGCCGTCGCGACGGGCGAGTCCACGAAAATTCACAAGGGAGCGGTGGACGGCTTGGGCGCTACGAGCAAGGGCATTACGTTCCTCGGCGTAAAAATCACCTATGGCTCGGAAATGCCGGTTAAGGGACAGGTGACGGGCACGGGCTACCTGTACCTTTACAACGGCACCAGCGTTACCGCACTCGTCAAGAGATAAAGGAAAAACGAGAAACAGATATATAAATCACCCCACAAAGGCGGCGGCTCTTGACGAGTCGTCGCTTTTGGTGTATAATGAAAGCGTAAAATATCGGGCGGCGTTTTTGCCGCGGTCAGGGAACAGCATGGACTATTTATTTTTCGATACCGAATGCAGCGACGGAACGCACTTGTGCGAGTTCGGCTACGTCGTGACGGGCGAGCACGGCGAGGTCAGGGAAAAGGACGTGATACTCGTCAATCCCGAGCACCGTTTTTGTCTGAGGGGCAAGGAGCCCGGCGACATCAAGCTTCACTACAAGCCTGCCGTATACTACAAGGCAAAGCCGTTCGGCGCGGCTTACTCGCGCATAAGCGAGCTGCTGACCGCGCCCGACCGCATGATTTTCGGACATTCGCTCGTCAACGACGCGAAGTTTATACGCACGGCTTGCGAGGACCACGACCTGGCGATACCGCCGTTTCGCTATTGCGACAGTCAGAAGCTGTTTCGCGAGCTGGACGAGGAAAAACGCGTGGTCAACCTCGAGAGGGCTTGCGAAGAAATGGGCGTGGCGACGGAAACGCTGCACAAGTCCGACGACGACGCGCTGATGACGGCGCGGCTCACGCTGGCGATTGCCGAAAAATCGAATACGACTCTATCCGGGCTCGCGGCGGCGCACCCCGGCTGCTGTGGCAGACTTTGCGCCGACGGCACCGTCGAGGACGACGCCGTGGTCACGCTTTCCGACCGCGTGAATCGTGCGCGAGCGGACGAGAGCAACCGCATGAACAACAACGGCAGAAAGGTTTTCGACGCGTTTGTTCGCGCATACAGACCTGCGAAAAAAGCGGAAAAACAGCCGCTAAGGCATAAACGCGTGGCGTTTTGCAAGAGCTATGAGACGACTCACCTTAGGGAAATGCTGTCGTTTGTCCGGCTTATCGCGGAGGCAGGCGGCAGGTACACGCCCAAGATCGCCGACTGCGATTACTATGTGACAGACGAAATGGGCGCGGAGAACGCCTGCTCGCGTTGCCACGGCGCGGAAGGACTGAAAATACTCGCGACGGACGAGCTTTTGGCTAAGCTCGGGGTCACTCGCGAACAGCTTGAAGCCATGCCGTTCCCCGGTAACGACGAGTTTAAGACTCGCGAAGTCGGCTGGTGGGAGAGCACCGAGAAGCGCCGCCGCTACGCCGCGGAGGTTGCCGAGCGCGAACGCCGCGAAGCCGAGCGGCAGAACAGGCAAAACAAGCGGAATAAATAAAGATAAATCGGATTAGGACGTAAACCGATTACGATTTTCGGGAATATAAAGTAGGGTAGCTGCGATAAAACGCATGGACGGCGATTGCCGAAGGAGGCGAAAAATGTTGAAGGAAATAACCGTGAAGGGGCTTTTCGGGCGGTTCGATTACCGCGTGAGGCTGCGCGGCGAGGGCGTGACGGTGCTCACGGGGCCGAACGGCTTTGGCAAAAGCACGCTGTTTTCGCTTGTCGAAGCGGTGGCAAACGGCAATCGCGGCGCGCTGTTTTCGATGCCCGGGCGCGAGCTTTCGCTGGAATTTAACGGCGGCGAGCGGTTTGATTTCGTTAAAGCCGCGAACGGCGGTTACACCGAAAACGGCGAGGAAGTTTCGCCCCGAGGCGAGCTCACGGCAGCCGAAAAACGCGCGGCGAAGCTGCTGGGTGCGGTCAGGCGCGCAGGCGGCGACGGGCTGAGCTCGGCGGTGCGCGGCGGCGAGGAGAAAATCCGCGAGTACGCGAATAAGCTGCGCTCGATTCCCGACGCGGCAGGCAGGGCGTACAATGCCGGCGGCAGCGACAGGGCGAGAGCGGAACTTCTGAGAGATCTGCTTTCCGATAAGCTCGCGTTCAAGACGGCGACTATCGGCAGCGGCGGCTTGGAATTTACGGGCGACGACGGCGAGAAGCTGGATTTTCTCGCGCTGTCCGCAGGCGAAATTCGGCTGACCGAGTTTTACGCGGATTTATTGTTCGGCACGCCCGACGGCGCGTTGCTGCTCATCGACGAGCCCGAAGTTTCGATGCACATCGCGTGGCAGTTCACGCTCGTGGACGACGTAAAGGAGATTTGCCGCGCGCTCGGCGGCGCAAGCGCGATTATCGCCACGCACTCGCCGCAGATACTCGGCGGTCACCGTGACCTTCAGGTTGACCTCGGAGAGCAGTATGGGGAGTAACTCGATTTTTTCCAATCTCACGGCGGAGAACACCGCAGCCGAAATCAGCCTGCTGCTGTCGGCGGATTTTCGTCGCAAAAAAACCGTCGTGCTGCTTGAGGGCGAGGACGACGTAAAGGCTTTTCGGTTTCTGTTCGACAAGTCCGTCACGCTTATCAAGGCTTACGGCGCGTGCACCACGATAGATAAGTTTCTGCCGTCGGAGTTCCCGGACGAGCCGCGCGTATTGGGAATACGCGACCGCGATTATCAGACGGCAAAGCGGCACGAGCGCATTTTCTACTGCGACGGTTGTTGCTGCGAAACCATGCTCGTTGCCGACGACGAAACATTTGAACGCGTAGCCGTCAATTTCTATCGCGGAAAACTGCCGCCCTTGAAGCTTCGGTACGAAATACTGCGCTCGCTGTTTCACATTTCCGCAATTCGGCTGTGTTCCGACCGCTACAAATGGGCGCTCAAAATTTCCGGCACCGACCTCAGCCGCGTAATACGCCCCGGTAAAACCGTTACCAGAAGCGAGGCGGTCGGCTTCGTCAACGCTTATAACCGCAAAAACAAGATAAACGGCGCACGGATGAAAAAGCTCGCCGCCGTGCGCGACACCGGCAAAATCGAGGACTACCTCATGATTACGAACGGGCACGACCTCGTCGCCGCCATGCGTATTTATTTCGACAGGGCAAGCGGCGACCGCCGCTCGGTGGGCGACAAAACGCTCTCGAGCGCGCTCCGCTGCGCCTATTCGCGCGACGCTTTTCACTCGACCGAGCTTTGTCGCGAACTGAAAAGTTACGCCGCCGTCCACGGTCTTACGATAGTCGCGGAGTAGAGAAATATGACGTATTTATGGGGCTTGACTAAGGTATGTTATAATATAAATGTGGTAATCTTTTAGCCACGAGAAAACGGAAACTGTAACCGGCTTCCGTTTTTTGTTGCCCGAAAAAGGAGGTAAATATGGGAACAAAATTAGAAAAATTTGACAAAAGCCAAGGAGGAATGTTATAATGGGTGCAGGTGGAATTCCAAGCGGTGGAGTAGTAAAAGTGTTTGGGAGAGTGGGGAGTTTGGCAAGATTCGGTGCAAAACCCAACTCGCGATATGACTTATACACTCTATGTAAAATAAATGGGCAAGAAGTGCAGATTCATACTCAAAGTCGCTGGTACGACCATAACGGGATAGTTATTAGAAATAGGGATTATAGCGAAACTAAATTTGGTGTGCATGACCATATTTGGTCAGAATATACAGACACATGGATTAATAAGGATGGGCAAATAGAGGCATATGTTGAGCGCAGTAGAGTACATATAGAACCTGATTTTGTAAGATTTCCTACTCGGAGGTGACAAATGGATAAAAAATATCACACTATGGAATATAACAACGCGATTGCATGCGAGGTATGCGGCGGATTGAACTATGCGGACGATTACGGCAACAGCGCAAAGTGTCCGCATTGCGGTTGGCAACAATGCGGCAGTAATGAAACGGAAGAAAAATGGCACGGAATAAGTTATCGTAGGGTTAGTTTAGCCATCACCAATAATTTTTGCGGTCAATATGACGGCTAATTATGCGTTAAACTCCGCTCCGCGTACGCCCGGTACGCGTTCGGTCGTTTGCCTTTAATTATCTCGCCATCTTGACCGCAAAAACGCTCCGCGCCTTAAAAACTAGGATTTTTCGATGATTTCGTGCGGGGGGGTGCGACGGCGTACCGGGGTACGCCTAGCAATCCAACGTGCGAAAGCGCGGAAAAGACTGTTTTTTAAGGTTACTAGTGATGGCTAAACTAACCCTCGCTTGTGCCGTTATCGCGCGCGAAAGAGCAATATAAAGCCGGTAAACCGTTCAAAGCGACTTTCGAGGACTTTATTAACGGTTTCAATTTTTACGGAGAGATGCTGTTTTGGTATAACGGCAGACCGTATCAGGTCTACGGCGAGAATAACGGCGTGCAGTTATACAGTCGGGGCGAAGAAGCGGATTACGACACCCTCGACGACTTTATAAATAACGGAAGCGTCGAGGGTAAACGTCTTAAAGATATTTGGGACGACGTGGTTCACCTGTGTTTTATGTATCCGGTCGCGTCGGACGAAGATTACGAAGAACTGCCCGAAGATTACGGCACGGTATAGAGGGAATTTTACGGTTATTATACAGAGGGGCATTGCCCCTTTTTTGCTATTCGCCGAGCAGAAAAACGCGCGAGGGTGAGGCGTAGAGGACGGGGAGAGAAAACTCGTCCGACAGCCCGGTTATCGCGGCTTCGGCGGAGGGCGAGTAGGTTGAGTCCACAGCGACGACCGCGTCGCAAAGCCCGACGATTTTACCCATAATCAGTCGCGATGCGGCGTCGCGCCCGGGGCAGACGGCAAAGCTCAGCCCGTCGGTCGCGATTATCTTGACGGTGCCGCCGCGCACAAACGGCTCGGGAGCGGTGCACGAGTCGGCTACGTCCTCCAATACTCCGCGGTGCGCTATCGCCGCGCTCAGCCTGCGGATTTCGCCGTAGCGGACGAGCATGCCGGCAACCAGCGTGGAATCGAGCCGCTCCGACAGCGCGCACAGCCGCGACAAAATCTTGTCCTCGCCGCTAATTTCGCGGAAGAGGTCGACGGGCGCGGACAGCGCGGCGTGAGTGAGCACCGTGACGAGCGCGCCCTTATCCGCTTCATGAATTTCAAAATCGTCCAACGAGCCGGCATAGACGGCAAGCGTCGCGCCGCGAAAGCAAAACTTTTCCATAGTCCATGGTATGCGGCGGCGAGGGAGGCGGTGACGGGGCAGCCGTTACAGGATTTACGGAAAGCCCGACCGCTTATGTAACGGTGGAAAATGCCTGCCGTTTTCTTGACAACGGCGGCGGTTAGGAGTACAATAATGCCCGAGGTATCGTCGCGAGGACGACTGCGCGGCTAAGATTTTAAGGAGTTAAAGAAAAATGAGCATCGTAACAATCGTAGGCTCGGGCATGATGGGTTCGGCGCTGGCGTTCCCGGCGAGAGAAAACGGACATGAGGTGCGCCTTGTGGGCACTCACCTCGACCGCGAAATCATCGACGCGTGCAAAGCAACCAATCGTCACCCGAAGTTCGTCAAGGATTTTCCGAGAGGCGTGAAGTTCTACCAAATCGAGGAGCTTGAGCGCGCTCTCGACGGCGCCGACCTCGTAATCGGCGGCGTGTCGAGCTTCGGCGTGGAGTGGTTCGGCGAAAAGGTTTTGCCTGCCGTCAAGGAGGAAACCCCGGTACTCACCGTCACCAAGGGTTTGCTCGACGACGAGAACGGCAATCTTATTCCCTATCCCTACGTCTGGCGCGATATATTGAAAAAGAAAGGGCTTAAACGCAATCTCAACGCGGTCGGCGGACCGTGCACGAGCTATGAGCTGGTGGCGCACGACCAGACCGAAGTCTATTTCTGCGGCGAGGACGTAGAAACGCTGCGCTTTCTGAAAAAGACGATGCAGACCGACTACTATCATATTTCGCTGTCGACCGACGTCACGGGCGTGGAGAGCGCGGTTGCGCTCAAGAACGGCTACGCGCTGGGCATCACGCTGACCGTGGGCGTAAACAAGCGGAATTTCGGCGAGAACAGCGAGCTTCACTACAATTCGCAGGCGGCGGCGTTCGGTCAGGGCGTGCGCGAAATGATTAAGCTTATCAAGCTTCTGGGCGGCGCGGACGACAAAATCGTGGTGGGCGCCGGCGACCTTTACGTCACCGTGTACGGCGGCAGAACGCGCCTTGCAGGCATACTTCTCGGCAAGGGCAAGACGATGACCGAGGTGAGAGAGGAGCTTAAGGGCGTAACGCTCGAGTCGCTTGTCGTGGCGACGCGCGTCGCTCGCGCGGTCAAGGTGCGCGCGGCAAGGGGCGAAGTCGACCTCAAAGACTTTCCGCTGCTTATGCACGTCGATTCGATAATCAACGACGAGCAGCCCGTGAATATTCCGTGGGAAGCGTTTACTGAAGAGGACTTTCACTAAAATCGGCGGCGCGGCTGCCGCGAGGAGAATGACAATGACAAAGGACAAAGTTTGTATAACGCTGACGGACGGCAGGAAAATCAACCTCGAGCTGTTTCGCGAGTACGCGCCCGAATCGGTGGAGAATTTTATGCGGCTTGTGCAGGACGGCTTCTACGACGGTCTGTGCTTTCACCGCGTGATTCCCGGGTTTATGATTCAGGGCGGCGGATTTAAGGCAGGCAAGGGCGAGCTGATTCACAAGCCCGCGCCTCGCACGGTGCGCGGAGAGTTCGCGGCTAACGGCGTGCGCAACGCGCTCCGCCACACTCCCGGCGTGGTGTCGATGGCGCGTACTCCCGACCCGAATTCCGCTTCGTCGCAGTTCTTTATCTGCGTGGAAGACTTGCCGTACCTCGACGGTCAGTACGCCGCGTTCGGTCAGACCGCCGACGAACAGAGTCTGAAAACCGCGATTGAGATTTCCGAGGTGAAAACGTGTTCCGTCGACGGTTTCCGCGACGTGCCCGTCGAACCCGTGGTTATCGAGTCGATTAAAGTCGCAGAGTAGGAGAGAAATATGAAGTTTGACAAGGACAAATTGAGAATACGCGACCCGTACATACTTGCCGAGGACGGCAAATACTACATGTACGGCACCAACAATATGGCAAACTCGGCGGCTTACGGCGGCGACGGCAAAACGCCGGGCTTTTCGTCGTTCGTTTCCGACGACCTTGTTACTTTCGACGGTCCCTATCACGCGTTCGACCGCCCCGACGGCTTCTGGGGCGAGAAAGCCTATTGGGCGCCCGAAGTGCACAAAGTGGACGGAGCCTACTACATGTTCGCCACGTTCTTCTCGGAAAAGGACGGCAGACGCTGTCAGATTCTCAGGAGTGACAATCCGCTCACCGGCTTTACCGTGTGGTCGGAGCCGATTACGCCCGAGGGCTGGTGGTGTCTTGACGGCACGCTCGTGCAAAGCGGCGGCAAATTCTATTGCATTTTCTGTCACGAGTGGCTTCAGGTTCACGACGGCGAAATGTGGATAACCGAGCTCACGCCCGACCTCAAAGCGGCGAAAGGCGAGCCGAAACTGTTGTTCCGCGCGTCCGAAGCGCCCTGGAAAAACGCGCGCAACGACAGCGGCAACTACGTCACCGACGGTCCGTTCGTGCACAGAAATAAGAACGGCGCGCTGGTAATGCTGTGGTCGAGCTTCGGCAGCGGCGGTTACACGCAGGGCATGCTTCGCCACGAGGGCGACGACGTGACTACGGGCTGGTCGCAGATAGCCGAGCCGCTATACTCGGGCGACGGCGGTCACGGCATGGTCTTTGAAAAGGACGGCAAGCCGTATCTTACGCTCCACGCGCCTAATTCGGAGAACGAGCACGCGCACTTTATCGAGCTGCGCGAAACCGCCGACGCGCTGGAAATCGCGAACAAAAAATAACGTTTCATATAACGTTCCATATAATATAATAACACAAAACAAAAAAGCCCACGGCTCGTTTGGTGCAGCACTCGAGTCGATGGGACACAATCACCCGGGCAATCAAATGCCCGTAAAACGGAGGACATTATGAAAAAAACCACCAAATTTTTGGTGCGCTCCGCCGTAATCGCTGCACTTTACGCCGCGCTTACGTTCGTTGTCGCGCCGATTGCGTACACGCCCGTTCAGTTCCGCGTAAGCGAGGCTCTGACGATACTGCCGCTGTTTTTCACCGAGGCAATCCCGGGGCTTACGATAGGCTGCTTTATCGCCAATATCCCGGCAGGACCGTGGGACATGCTCATCGGAGCCGCGGCAACGCTTATCGCCGCCGTTCTCACGCGGCTCAGCCGTAAAATCTGGCTGGGGATAATTCCGCCCGTGCTGTGCAACGCGTTCTTAGTGCCCGTGATATTTCTCACCAACCCCGAAATCACCGAGCCGTATTTTTTCAACGTGCTCACGGTGGGCGGGGGCGAGCTGCTGTCGGTTGTGGCGCTCGGCGTGCCGCTGTACTTCGCGATGGCGAAGCTCGCGAAAAAACGCCACTCGCTTTTCGGCTTGCAGCCTGTCGGCGGTAAAGCCGACGACGCGCCGCAGATAACGGAAGAGCAGAGCGCGGAAAACCCGTGCCCGACAAAAACCGATGCGCCGGGCGAGAACGAGCTGCGCGAGCGAGATGAGGACGGCAAAATCCCCGACCGCCACGTGGAAGGCGCGGATACAAGCGCGGACATAACCGCCGATAAAAGAGAATAAACCGCCTGTCGCCTGCCGTTAGCTTCGGCAGGCGTTTTCATTTTTGCCGCGGCAACAGGGAACTGCGGTGAGCTTTTACGATTATTGCAAATTTATTTCAAAATCAAAAGAAAACATTGCGTTTTTGGCAAAACAGTCGGCAAAGCTTGCGACCGTGCCGCAAAAAAGCGCGTAAAATTTGCGAATTAATGCAGGTAAAATCGGAAATACCCCTTGACAAGTCATACTAAATGGCGTATAATCAATACGATAAGGTTAGCGGAAGGGGAAACTACGCCGCTGAGGGCGTGGCTACCTCGAAACGCTACGACAAAAATTAAAATTCCTTTCAGGAGGGACTATGAAGAGAAAACCGATAGTTGTTTTACTCGCGCTGTTGCTGGCTTTGACTACCGTGATTTTCGCTGCTTGCGGCGGAAGCACGGTTACTGCCGAACTCAGCGCAAAAGACGGCTTCTTTACGGTTGACGAAGCCACCGGAGTATTCTCCAAGGTGGTGGACGCGGACGTCGAAGAGGTCGACGTTCTGGGAAACGTCGCCGTAAACGAGGGCTTTACGCTCAGCCTTTACAAGGACAAGGGTTTGAGCGAGAAACTCGAGGACGGCAAGGCAAAGATTGTCGACGGCATCAACACGTTCTACATAAAAGCCGAGCCTTCGACCGATAAGGGCGAGGCAAAGACGTTCGTCGTCAAGATTACACGCAGCTCCGTGTACGCCGTTACTTTCAAGAACGGCGACGATGAAACCGTAGTGACGGTCACCGCCGGACACAAGGTCAAAGAATCCGACGTGCCTACGCCGGCTGCAAAGCCCGGCTACACGTTCGTCGGCTGGGGCGATTTCGATTTCGACAAGGCTCCCACCGAGTCCGTTACCGTAGAAGCGGTATTCAAGGCTAACACCGACACCGCCTACAAGGTAGAGCACTACAAAAAGTCTCACGACAACAAGACCACGCTCGTAGAAACCGAGAACAAGACGGGTACCACCGACACCGTGGCGACCGCTTCTCCCAAGACCTACGACGGCTATAAGTTCAACGCCAAGGCGAGCACGATGAGCGGCACGATTGCCGGCGACGGCAGCCTTACGCTCAAGGCTTACTACGACGAGGAAGCGATTTCCGGTAAAATCATCGTCTACGTCGAGAACGTGGGCGACAACGAGTACGTCCTCGCCGAGGACCTCGGCGGCACGTTCACCGAGTACGACGGCGTAACCTACACCTACGACGAGAACACCATTCCCGTCGGTTTCGCGCTGGCTGCGGACAAGGACAACGTGACCGAAGTGGTCATGAACGCCGCAGACCCTGCCGCCAACACGATTAAGGTTTACCTCGCCAGAGTAAGGGCGGAAGTCACCTTCAAGGACGGCGACAGCACGGTTGCGACCAAGACCGCCAAGTACGGCTTCGGTCTTATCAAGCCCGACGGCGAGCGCGACGCGGCTCCTGCCATCACCGGCACCCCGTCGGCAGGCAAGGAATTCGTGTGGGCGGACGCTGCCGGCGAGGAAATCAACTACAAGACCCTCACCGAAGCGGTTACCCTCGTCAAGACCGAGCGCGACATCACGCGCAAAATCGAATTTATCGGATTTAATACCGACGCAAACTTCGATACCGACGGTTATGAACTGACCCTGCCCGAAAAGACCGCGTTCGGCGACGGCGAAGCGGTTACTTTCTACGTCGACGTAAACGAAGACTTTAACAAGAGCGCGGTGCAGTTCGTGTACAAGTCGCTCAACGAAACGGGCGCAGGCACCGTTCTTACCGGCACGTTCGACGAAGCAAACTATCGTTACACCTACACGTTCACTCCCGAAGCGAGCGGCACGGTGGAAATGCAGGGCGCGTTCGAGAGAAACACCTACGACGTAACGGCTAAAATCGTTCCGTTCGGCGAGTGGGGAACGGTTACCACGCTTGACGGCGTAACCGCAGACCTTACCGTAAACGGCGCGGTCGTTCCCGTCGAAATCGCAGCCGACGGCACGATTGAAACGAAGCTCGTTTCCGGCACCTACAGCCTCAGCATCGTACTTCCCAGCGGCAACCCCGTTGAGATACCCTTCGACGTGGCTACCGAGAGCGGCTGGACGAACAAGCTCACCCCGGGCTATGACTACGGCAATATCGTCGTCGGCATTCACGAAGTTAGTAGCTCCACGATGACCGTCAACCCCGACGGCTCGATTAACTCCGACCCGAGCAAAGAGTGCTACGCTCGCTTCACCGACCTCAACGCCGGCGACTTCGCGGTCAAGGCGACCGTGACCTACAACGGCGGTACCGAGGGCGACCCCGGCTTCGTGTTAACGTTCAACACCGCCGACGACCACGAGCTTTACCTCGCGCTTATGCGTAACAACCTGCGCATCAACGGCGACGGTTTCGATTGGAACGGCGACCGTACCGACCTCGGTCACGGCATTTCCGGACTTTGGACGATGGGCGAAAGCTTTGAGTTCAGAGCGGTGAAGAGCGCCAACGCGATTATACTTTATTATCAGAAATCCACCGACGAGAAGCCCGTCATGTTCGCCGAAATCGCAAACGGCAAAGTGACCATGGCTTCGAGAAACGGCGACGTCACCGTGCTCAGCACGAAAGCCGCGGCTAAGGTAAGCGAAATCCTCGCGGCAGATTGCACCGTAAAATTCGGCTCGTCCGTCAACATCAGCGGCGGCGCGTCGCTCGACGTCACCTACACGAATTACGGCTATATGACCGCCGGCTACGGCGCGACCGTCACCGTGCCTGCCGAAACCGAGGGCGGCGAGATTTCCGCCACCGCAAACGGCGAGGCAATCACCGGCAAGGCTCCGCTCGGCTCCAAGGTTGTCGTAAACGCAACTCCCGACGCCGAAAAGGAAATCGCTTCCTTCACCGTCACCGTCAACGGCGGCTCCCCGGTGTCCGTCGCGACCTCCAACCTCGGCACGCTGACCGGCGACATCACCGGCGGCTACACGCTCACGTTCATTCCCATGAATTGGGATATGAACTACGAGTTCGGCGTAACCTTCAAGGATAAGGACCCGCAGGAAATCGCAACCGGCAAGATTGTCGACAAGGACAATAACGACAAGGGCGTAGCCGGCGCAAGCGTTGTGTACTACCTCCTCGACGAGACCGGCGCGCGCGACATCAAGTTCGCCGAAACCACCACCGACGAGAACGGCGCCTACAGCGTCAGCCTCAAGAGCGGCAACTACGAGGTAGAGGTGAGTAAGAATAACTACTTCGCTCGCACCGCTACGGTAAACTTCACCGTCGACGAATCGGCTTCCGAGCAGACCGTCGCGAACATCGAGCTTAAATTCATGCTCACCGGCGGCTCGGTCACCGTGGGCGGAAAGACGTTGACCTCCAATCTCAACGGCATCAACACGACCTACGATTACGCCACCGATACCGTCAAGGTATTCACCCCGAGAGGACGGAAATCGCTCAACGAACCCAAACATTGGTTTACCGACTACATCGCAAAAGACGCGGTAGTGGAGTACACCGTCAAGTTCGACCCGATGAGCGACATCGAAGGCGATAGCAACAAGGAATTCTGGCCGGGCATCGCAGTGAAAATGCACAACGGCACCAAGTCTTTTGAAGCTCGTTTCCTCCGTTTCGGCGTTATGGACCCGACCCGTAAGTACGACGGCAGCAGTAACTTCCAGACCGGACTGGGCAACCTCGAGGGCGACGCATGGGCTTACGCTCAGGCGAACATGACCGGACAGTACGGCGCAAATTCCGTCGACGTCCGCGTCGTCAAGACCGGCGACAGAGTGTACATGTTCTCCAAGTACACCTCGACCCCGACCGACGGCGTAACCGGCGGCTGGACGCTCGTCTACTCCTACACGCTGGCGTCCGAGTTCGTCGATACCCCCATGGCTTGGGCTATCGACATAGCTTCCAACACCGCTAAGTACTGCTACCTCGATTGGGAAAACATCTCCATTTCCTCCGACGCGGCTACCATTGAAAGCAAGCTGACCGAAGCCGGCGGCGCAACGCCGTTCGACTACGAAGTGCAGCTCGACGAAGACGGACTTAACGTCGTGGGTCGCGTGGGCACTGCCAGAACTTACCCCAACCGTATGAACGACGGCTGGTACAGCTTCACCGACGCAAATCCGCAGATGTCCTTCACCAAGAACGCCGTCACCGACTTTATGGCAGACGTTACGGTAATGAACTTCCACGACAGAACGCTCGGCTACACCGGCGGCTCCGGCGACGCATGGGAAACCACCGGCTTCGCACTGTCCGCAGGCGGCGACAACAGAGTGCTCATCGGCGCCCACAACACCGGCGTGATGATGTTCAGTCAGGGCTGGACTAACGACGGGTGGAATCCCGGCAAGAGCCACAGTACCGTAAACATGTTCGGCGACATCGGCTCGGCTTTCGGCTTTACCAACTACGTTTCCGCCGACGGCGTGACCGCGAAAATCCGCATTATCAGAAAGGGCGACTTCCTGTACTTCATCCGCGAGGGTAAGTACCTCGGCAAGTTCGATAAGGACGGCAACGCTTACGCTTACGACGGCTCGCGGAGAACCGACTACAAGCTGCCCTCCACCTGGACGGCTGTCATGGCGGCTCCCAAGCTCGCTATCGGCATAGGCGCGTTCGGCAACCACGTCGCTTTCGACGGCGCAAAAGACTTCTCGCTCGTTACCGACGCTTCGGCAATCGACGCGGCTATCGCGAAGATCGAAAGCGAAGTTAAAGGCAATATCACCGTTACCGACGGGCAGGGCGGTTCGTCCGTGATTACCGTAAACGGCGCGGCTTACGTCAAGGACGAAACCATTACCTCCGGTCAGAAGATTAGGATTACCGTCACCGCGGAAGCAGGCTATGCGCTTTCTAAGTTCGAGATGAAAGTGGGCGACGGCGATTGGCAGGAAGAAACCGCAACCAACGGCGTTTACGAGTTCACCGGCGCTTACTACACCGACTACGCGTTCAGAACGACCTTCGCGGTCGCGAACACCGTGAGTGGCAAGGTTAAGGACAGCGCGGACGCGGCTATCGAGGGCGCAACAGTAACGCTTGTCAACGACGCGATTTCCTACTCCGCAACCTCCGACGCAAACGGCGACTACACCTTCGCGGCGGTTGCTGCCGGCACCTACGCGCTTAAAGTTACCTCCGGCAAGCACTACGCGAGAGTTTACGAAAACGCAGTCACCGTCACGGCAGGCGACCCCATCACGGCTCCCGTTGCCGAGCTTGACGAGTCCGTGTTCGGCGGCGACGTGACGTTCACGAACGGCACTACCGTCAAGTTCTCCAGCGACCTTAACGTCGACTACAACTACGACACCAAAGCGCTGAAAGTCAGTACCGTAGCCGGCAAGAATACGAATATTCTTGAAAGTCAGAACGCACTGTTTACCGGTATCAAGGACGCTTACTCGGTTGTTAAGTTCACCGTCGAGAATAAAGGCGGCGGCACCGAGGGGCGACCCCGGCATGGGCGTTCGCTACGTCGACGCCAGCGGCAAGGCGTTCAAGTTCCTTACCCGTATGACGGGCGCGCGTATCGGCGAACCTGCATGGGTATCAAATGCGGGACTTGGCCTTACCCCGGGCGGCTTCTCGTTCGCCAATGAAGGCAAATACGACGTAATGTTCGTCCGCGCAAACGATACCTACTACATGATTGCGAAAGAGAATTCCGCCACCGAATACGGGCTGATGTACGTTTCCACCGTCGCGACCCGTACCGCGCAGGGCATCGACAATGCGAAGATGCCTTCGGGCGAAGCTCGCGTATCGCTCGGATTCACTATCGGTTCTAATCTTACCGTCAACTATGTATTCACCAACTTCGAGGCTTATGAGGGCGAGGAAGAGGTCAACAAAATTATCGGCAAGACTCACACGGTAACCATTGTCGGAGCGGAAAACGCCGACATTACCGTCACCGGCGGCACCGCAAGCGCAGAGAACGCCAACGTTTATACCGTTGCGTTCGGCGCCGACGTCACCATCGCCGCAACCGCAAAAGAGGGCTATGAGATTGCCGGCGTGACCGACGACCTGGGCAAGAACTACGGAATAGGCGAGGTCAAATACCCCAGACTTATGAACGACAGGACTATTACCTATACCGTTCAGGCTGTAGTCAACAAGACCATTACCGGTGCGCTTACCGGCGCGACCGTTCCTACCGGTATGGACGGCGCGGGCAGCACCTACGTCGTGTTCACCAAGGACAACGGCAATAACTACTTCGGTAAAGTGACTATCGGCGAGGACAACGCGATGACCTACACGGCTTCGCTGCCTGCCGGTAACTACACCAAGGCTACCTGGATGAACAACGTTTACGACACCGCAATCACCGTTACCGAGGACGGCACTTAGGACATCGCCTTCACCGGCAAGTACGGGTACACCACGGTAACCGGCGACGGACTCGTGTTGCAGGAAGACGGCTCGCTCAAGCGTAGAGCGGTTACCTCCACTCACGAATCCGCACTCAGCGGCATCACCTTCAAGCCTGCGACGCAGAAGCTCACGTTCAGCTACACGCTCACGAATATGCTTGACAACGGCACCGGCTGGCCGATGGCGGGTATATTCGTCAAGGATAGCTCGAACAACATGATGCGCGTGCTGCTCGTTTCCGAAGGCGACCAACTCATGCTCACCGCCACGCACGACTACGAATCGCGTATATTCTTCCAAGACAAAAATCAGTGGGATCCCTTTGGCATTCCTACTAACTACTACACCTACAAAAAGGGCGGCGCGAATTACAAACTCACCATGAAGGTCGTAATCGACGGTCACAAGCTTGAAATGTACGCCAAGATCGGTACCGGTACGAATTGGATAACGATTTACGGCGCGGATAATAAGTTCGACGTTGACGCTCGCTATACCTCCGGCACTTGCACGGGCGGCGCAGGCACCAACTACATCGACACGTTGTTTGACGTCAACAAGGATTGCTCGTTCGGTGTTTCCTTCAGAAACGACACGACCGACAAGAACATGGGTATCTACAGCAATATCTGGTACACCATCGAGGACCGCGCATAAACGACCCTAAAGCCTTTACGGCTCGTCCACAAAACCTTAGCCGCCCGCAAAGCGGCAAAGGTAAAAGAACCTAAACTACGTCCGCAACAGCGGCAACGAAAAGCGGCAAGCACTTGCTTGCCGCTTTTCCTTTTCCCGACGAATTTATAAGGATAATTATCTGCTCCATGCAGGGGATTCCACGGTTGTAAGTATTCGCCCTAATAAGCGGGGGACGAATACTTACAACCTCTGAATGACGAGGAAAACCGAAAAGGTTTCGTTATAATTAAAAATTGACCGAGAAGTTTCCGTTTTCCCGCCGTCATCCTGAGCGCGTAGCGCGTGAGGATCCCCGACATGGAACGACTATCCCATCCATGTCATCCTGAGCGAAGCCCTGAGGATCTAGGCGAAGCCGCATTATTATAATTTTTGCGCTTCGCTAGATTCCCGGGCTTCGCTCGAAATGACGTATAAGGATGAGCATTTCTCTGTTGTGGGGGATTATTACGGTCGCGGAAAGCCGCTCCCTCATAATGACGGGTAGACGGAAAGGTTTCGTTATTATTTACATTATGCCGCGCACATTCCGTTCTCCCTCGTCAAACCTCTGGCGGAGCGATAGCGAAGCCCTGAAGATCCCCGACATGGAACCGCTTTTCCGCCCTTATAAAAAATTTGTATTTTTTTAACCGCTTTTTACTTTTAAGCGTTTTTTCCTTATATTAAAATCACATTATATACGCTTAACGGCGACGTTTTTCGCTTGCATAATCCGGGCTGTTCGGGTATAATATCATCTGTAATAGTAGAACTAATTTTCACAATCGATTATAACGGAGGTCATTGCTTAAAAATGTATAAAACTTCTAATCCTGCGCTGAAAAACATGGATAATTATTGCAGCGGCGAGGCGCTGAGCGACGAAACCCGGGTTGCGTCCTACAAGGGCGTTGCCGGCAAGGCGCTGTACTACATCGCAATCACGCTTGTCGCGGCGTTCGGCGCGGCGATACTGCTGTTCCGCATGCCCGGGCTGGTGCTCGCGGCGTGCATAGTCGCGCCTATCGGTGCGCTTGTCTGCTCGCTTATCTGCTCGTTTGCGCCCGGCAGCTGCCCCGTTGCAGGCACGCTGTACGCGATATTCGAGGGCTTTATGGTGGGCGCGTACTCAAAACTTATCGACATGTTCTACCCGGGCGTAGCGTTCGCGGCGCTCGCGTCGACCTGCGTAACGTTCGCGATAATGGTGACGCTATACGCGACGGGCGTAATCCGCGTGGGCAGCAGATTCCGCGCGTTCATGTTCGGCGCGCTAATCAGCGTTTTCGTGTGCGAGCTCGTGATAATGCTTTTGGGCTTTGTCATACCGCAAACGGTTGAGCTTTTTTACGGCAACACCTGGGTTGCGATGCTTGTGTCGGCGATAATGGTACTGCTGGCGGCGTTCTATATTCTCGTGGACTTGTCGGACGTCACCATGCTCGTTGACGCGCGCATGGAGAAAAAGTACGAGTGGCGCGCGGCATTCGGACTGACGGTCACGCTCATTTGGCTGTACGTCGAATTTTTGCGCCTGTTCGTCATAATCGCGAGCATGTTCGGCAAGAAAGAATAACCCGAAATCTATATGTGACGGTGAAAAATGAGTAACGAAAAACAACAAAAACCGAGCTCCGTCCGTCAACGGCACGTGAGCGCGGTAAACGAGAAAAAACCGACGGCGACCGACAGCTTCAACCCCGTCACGCCCTCCGCCGCAAGCGAAGCGGACGTCAATCGGCTCAAAACCGAGGTGGGCGAGGCAATCGACCAATCGGTATTCGACGACGAGCCGCTGAGTAAGGACGAGTACAAAATCAATACTTCGGCAATCGATACCGAGCTGCTTTCCAAGGACAGGCTGAAAAACCGCACCAAAACGCGGCTGCTTAAAACCACCGACGCCTTTATTTCCAAAGCCGAGCGGTATTATCCCTCGATTGAGGAGGGGCTGACGCAGGAACAGGTCAACAAGCGCGTCGAGGAAGGGTTGTTCAACTATACGGACGTAAAGAACGGCAAGAGTTACCTCAACATATTCCTGTCGAACATTTTTACGTTTTTCAATATGCTGACGTTCGCGGTGGCGATTGCGCTCATCGTGTTCCAATCGGGTATCGAAAAGCTGTTCTTTATGGTGATAGTGCTGCTCAATATCGCTATCGGCATATTTCAGGAAATTCGCTCCAAGCGCACCGTCGACAAGCTGAAGCTGGTCACGTCGCCCACGGCTACCGTCGTGCGCGGCGGCGAAAAAGTGACGATCCCTGTGTCCGAAATCGTGCTTGACGACATTATGTACGTCGAGCTCGGCAAGCAGGTTTGCTCGGACGCAATCGTCGTCAAGGGCGAGGCGGAGCTCAACGAATCGCTGCTCACGGGCGAGAGCGTTCCCGTCAAGAAGAAACAGGGCGACGTGCTTTACTCCGGCTCGTTTGTGTCGGGCGGCGGCTGCTGGGCGCGCGTGGACAAGGTGGGCGCGGCTAACTACGTCGAAAAGCTGACCAGCTACGCCAAGAAATACAAGAAGCCGAAGTCCGAACTGCGCGAATCCGTTTCGCTCATTATCAAAATGGTATCGATAATCATCGTTCCCGTGGCGGCGCTCCTGCTGTGGCTGGGCGCGCGCGGCAGGGCGATGACCTGGGAGGATTGGCGCGCCAACGTTCAGCTCGTGGGCGGCGCGGTGATAGGAATGATTCCGTCGGGAATGTTCCTGCTCACGTCCGTCGCGCTCGCGACCTCCGTCATAAGACTGGCGAAAAAGCGCACGCTCGTGCAGGACCTTTACTGCATAGAAATGCTGGCGAGGGTAAACGTGCTGTGCCTCGACAAGACGGGCACGATTACCGACGGCTCGATGACCGTGCACGACGTTGTGGATTGCAAGAGCAACGCGTTTTCGGTGCCGCTCGGCGATATTATCGGCTCGATACTGACGGCAACGGGCGACAATAACCAGACCGCGCTCGCGCTCGCGGAAAAGTTCGGGTATTCGCAGGCGCTTTCGCCCAAAACCATCGTGCCGTTCTCCTCGCAGAAAAAACTGTCCGCGGTGACTTTCGAGGGCGAGGGCACGTTCGTGCTGGGCGCGCCCGAGTTCGTCGTCAAGGACGTGGGCGTAAAGCTCGAGCGCATTATCAACGAGAACGCGAGAAACGGCTACAGGGTGCTGATGCTGGCGCACTCGCCGCTGGAAATCACAGGCGACAGACTGCCCGGCGTGCGCAAACCCGTGTGCCTCATCGTCATCGAGGACCATATCCGCGAGGACGCGCCCGAGGTTATACGGTGGTTCAAGGAGAATAACGTCGCCGTCAAGATAATAAGCGGCGACAACCCGATTACCGTTTCCGAAGTGGCGGCGCGCGTGGGCGTGGAAAACGCTTCGATGTACGTCAGCCTCGAGGGTATGAGCACGCGCGAAGTGATAGAGGCGGCGAACAAGTACACCGTTTTCGGCAGGGTCACGCCCGAACAAAAGTGCACGCTCATAAAGGCGCTCAAATCCAAGGGCAATACCGTGGCGATGACGGGCGACGGCGTGAACGATATTCTCGCGATGCGCGAAGCCGACTGCTCGGTGGCGATTGCTTCGGGCTCGGAGGCGGCGCGCAACGTCAGCCATCTGGTGCTGCTCGACTCCAACTTCTCGTCGATGCCCGAGGTTGTCATGGAAGGACGGCGAGTGGTGAACAACATTCAGCAGTCGAGCACGCTGTTCCTGATGAAAACGCTGATGTCGGTGCTGCTGTCGATAATCGCGGTAATCATGGCGGTGACAAAGACCTCGGAGAAACTGTATTTCTTCGATACGTCCAACCTTACCTGCCTCGAAATGTTCGTCATAGCGATACCGTCGTTCGCGCTGGCGTTGCAGCCGAACAAGAACATAATCAAGGGCAGTTTCCTAAGCAACGTGCTGAGAAGGTGCCTGCCCGGCGGACTCACGCTGGTGACGGCGGTAATGGCGGTTTACTTTTACGACCGTATCGGCGGCGCGGCGCTGGGGCTTACCGAGCAAATCTACACGACGATGCTCGTCGTAGCCGTTGTCTATACGGGCATAATGGCGCTGATTTCCATTTGCCGCCCGTTCAACGCCTACCGCGCGATTCTGGTGATTTTCACCGTAATGCTGTGCACGGTGATGCTCACGGTGTTCCTCGATATGTTCGCAGGCATCGGCGCGGTCACGCCGTTCGGCGACATAATTTCGGTGTTCAAAATCGGCTTCAACAACATCACGTTCCTCACAACGGTTATACTTTCCAACTACTTTATACTCGCTCTGTTTGCGTTTCTACTCGGAAAATTAAGAATAGGAGATAAAAATCATGACAATCATTGACCTCAAAAAGCGCTTCGTCGAAATCTACGGCGGCTCGACCGAGGACCTTCGCTTGTTCTCGGCGGCAGGCAGAGTGAACCTTATCGGCGAGCACATCGACTATTGCGGCGGCAAGGTTTTCCCGGCGGCGCTCAACCTCAGAACAGCCGTCGTCGCGAGAAAAACGGGCAAAAACGAAATCCGCCTCGCCGCGACCACTATCGCCGACCGCGTTACGCTCGACATTGACCGTCTTAACGATTATCGCGACCTTAAATGGGGCGATTATCAGGCAGGCGTGGCTTTCGTTATGCAGCAGGACGGCTACAATATCGTCGGCTGCGACCTTCTCTATGACACCGACGTGCCTTTCGGCTCGGGACTCAGCTCGTCCGCTTCAATCGAAGTCGCCACCGCAATGACGCTCGCCACGTTCTCGGCGGAAGCCGGCGGCAAGGGAGTCGACCTCGTTCAGCTCGCGGTGCTCGGGCAGAGAAGCGAGAATACCTACAACGGCGTGAACTGCGGCATTATGGACCAATTCGCTTCCTCGCTCGGCAAAAAGGATAACGCGATACTGCTCAACTGCAAGACGCTCGAGTACGATTACGTTCCGCTCGAGCTCGGCGATTACGCGCTCGTCATCGCCAACTGCAACAAGCCGCGCTCGCTTCAGGAGGGCAAGTACAACGAACGCCGCGCCGAAACCGAACAGGCTTTGGAAGCATTGAAAACCGTGCTGCCGGGCATTACCTGCCTTGCGGATATTACCCCCGAGCAGTTTGAAAAAGTGGGCAAGACCGTGCTTTCGGGCAAGGTTTACGACAGGGCTAAGCACGTCGTGGAGGAGTGCGCGCGCGTGCTCGAATCCGCCGACGCGTTGCAAAAGGGCGACCTCAAGACCTTCGGCGAGTACCTTAATCAGTCGCACTATTCGCTCCGCGACCTCTACGAAGTTACCGGAGCTTACCTCGACGCGCTGTCGCAGCGCGAACGCGAGTTCCCCGGCTGCATAGGCGCGCGCATGACGGGCGCAGGCTTCGGCGGCTGCACCGTCGCGCTTGTCGAAAAGAGCAAGGTGGACGAGTTTATAAAGTACGTCGACGAGAAATACTACGGCGATATGGGCGTCCGCGCGCTGTTCTACACCACGAGCGTCGAAAACGGCGCGCAGGAGCTGAAATAGCTTTTATCGCGGATTAGGTTTAATATAGTAAAATACGGTTAAAATCGGTTTGTCAGCTCGGCAAGCCGGTTTTTTTGTCGCTTTCGAGAGTGACGATTCGGGGAGAGCCGTCGCGATACTCGCTGCGATTGCTTTTCGGTTAAAGGCTAAATAATCGCTTCATGCAGGGGATTCCACGTCATTCAGAGAAGCGAACAGACTCCAAGGGGGGGAGCGAACAGACTCCAAGGGGGCGATGTTCGCGACGTGGAATCCCCGACGGAAGAAAAGGACTTATCCTTAATTTCCCGACTTGCGGATAAAAAAATCGCGGCTATAAAATCGCGAAGGTTACGGCGTAAATTAAAGTTTAATTAAATTTGCCGATAACGGCAACGACGGCGTTGACGAACGTCACCGAGGAAAGTAAAATAATAATATAGAAGAAATGTAAAGGGCGGCGCGGCAATCGCTTTCGAAGCGGAGTCGTCGCGGCGCAAGCAAGAGGTTTTTATGAAAGACGAATACAACGAAAAAAAGCCGGAAAAAGAGAAGAACAAGGAAAACAAGCCCGAAAAAAAGAAGAAGCTGGGTTGCTGCGGCTGTCTGGCTATATTCTGTTTGGTTTTCGTGCTGATTATCGGAGCCGGAGTGGGCGTGGGCTGGTATTTCGGCGACAGCTATATGAAGAAGAACTTCGATATTTCGCTTGTCGACGCTTTCGGAGTGCTGAGAGGACTGTATAAAGCCGACGAAAAGGCTATCGTGACCAACGCTCCGACGGACGAGGACGACGACCGCTTTTACGCGGCGGTGGGAGAAAGCCTGTATCTCAAGGACGGCGCGCTCGATTCCGATAGCTTTGCTTCCATTTCGGGTTCGCTGAGAGGCGAAACCTCGTCAAGCGACGGCGGCGATTCGACGACTACGCCGCTCGACGCGCAGGTGCAGGCAGTACGCGCCGCAGCTGCGGAGGGCAACGACAAGTCGGCAATCGAAAATCTTATCAACCGCGACAACATGGATTTGGAGAAAATCCGCGCGAAGTTCGTTGAAGGCTATGACTACTCGGGCAATTATGAGGCCGATTTCACGGCGGAAGTGACCGACAGAGAGCTGTTTTCGGTGCTGAAAGCCGAGCTCGAAAAGGAGCTTCAGGGCAACGAAAACCCCGCGCTCAAGTACCTCACAATCGAGCAGATGTCGCTGAAAAAGAGCGCGTCCGGCAATCCCGTGGTGTCCATGGTGGCGAAGCTTGACCTCAGAGGTTACCTCGGGACTCAGCTCGGCGACGCGCCCGAGATAGCAAAATGGGCGGCTACCACGATGCTGCCCAAGAGCCTGTTCGTCACCGCTGACGTCGAGGTTGCCGAAAACCTGACCGCCGAAATCTTAATCAATCAGATGGACGAGAAGAAGCAGGCGAACGTTTACAAGCTGATAAGCGGTATGCTGAAAATGCAGGGAGCGGAAAAGACGGACGCGAAGGCGTTTATTTCCGACGCGATAAACGGCGCTATGGGCGGAGCGGTCAAGTCGATTGACAAAGCGCTCGATTTGAAAAAGAACGTTACCGACGGCAAAATCCGCCTCGACGTGTACTCCGCGCTTGCCTCGACTTCGTTCTCGGGCAAGAATTTGTCGGGCGTCGAGCTTGCCAAAACCTACGCTTCCGTTGCCTACGCCGACGTCGACAAGATGCTCAAGGACAACGAGAGCCTGCTGTTCGAGAACAAGTGGTACAAGGACGGCGCCATTATCTATTCGGTAAGCGACGTGCCGGGAGCCACGCGCATTGACTACGGCGACGAGTTCACCGAGGAGTTTAGCACGAAGTACCTCATGAACACCGAGTTTTACCGCGGCATTGACAGTAAGACTTACTTCAACCCCGTGTGGACGGACGTAATCAACAAAAAATCCTATATGCAAAGCGAGCTGAAATTCAAGGACGGCACGCACCCCGAAGCCGTGTTCGCAACGTTGTACAGGCTGAAAGCCGAGCCGCACACGGTAAAATTGGAAATCGACGGAGGCACCGAGGACGAGTACGATATACTTGTGCTGGGCGACCATGTGAAGCTGGAGTTTAAGGACGTTGCCGCGCTTATGGGCGTGGGTACCAGCGAAAAGACTCAGGGGCTGAAACTAGAGGCACTGTTCGATTCGAGAAAGCTTACCAAAAAATTGGGCGGCGAAGAAGCGAACAGTCGCGACGAGCAGTTTTTGTACTGCTCCGACGACGAGCTGAGATTTAACCTCACCGACAAAATGCTCGCGCGGCTTATGGCGGAGCAGACCGAATCGGTGTTCTCGAGCGGCACGCTGTCCTCGTCGATGAAGTTGAAGTTCGTGGGACTGTACACGGGCAAGCTAAATGACGTAATCGCGCTAACCGATGACAACGGGCAACCGACGGGCGAAACGATAACGGTGGACAGGAAGTTCATGACCGTGGGATTTACGACGGCGACGAGCGAGGCGTTCGGCTCGGGCAGTGACATGATAAGCGCGATTGCCGGCGACACGCTGGGCATAATCGTCAAGCTCGACATTACCCCGGGGCTGGAGGACAAATACCTCGCCGAGCCCGAGCTCGACTATGCAAACCTCGATAAATCGCGTACTGCCGATATGACGGCCACGCTGGAAAAAACGGGCGTGAGCTCGCTTAAGCCTCAGGAACTCGACCGCCAGATAGGCAAGCCCGTCCGCGACCTCATCAAAAAGATGAGCGATACCCTCGGCAGCGTGACGGTAGAAAACGAAAAGCTGTCCGTGCCCAACGTGTTCTCGCTGCTTGCGGCGCAGGTGTTCCCGACTAATCCCGAAAAGACGTACAAGGGCGAGCAAATCGCGATTGACGGCATAGACGTGCACACGGTCCTCAAGGGCGTTTACGACATTCCCGAAACGGAAACAGTCGACGGTAAACGGTATATCGTGAAAAAGACGGGCGCGGCTTACGACTACGCGGCGGAAAGGAATAAGACCGACAATCTCAACAACATAACCGCGGCGTTCGCGGCGGTAAGCAAGCCCGACGAGGACTTGGGCGCGGTGATCGGCTACTATGAGAACGGCTCCGAAGATATTATGTATATCACCTACGACTACTCGCTGGCGCAGTACCTCGACAACTCGTCGTCGGACGTGCGACTGCTCTCGACGGACGAGGTTGCGGTGACTTTTGTCATCGACAAGTCGCAGACGGACGGCGCAAGCTATAAGACTACGCTGTGGGTGAACGACATGAATGCCGCAGACCGCACGACTCTGGAGAAAATGATGACTTACTTCAACGCCGCAAACGAGAACAAGTTTGCCGAGCTCGAAGCGAATGTGGGCAGGTTTGCCTATCAAATCATAAACAACGCCGCAATCAAGCACTATATCGACACCGGCTCGATGGTGTAAAAGCGATTGAACGAGCGTGATAACGGGCTGTAATAACGAGCGGCTGAAAAACTTGCGACGATGCCGCGCGGGGGCGCAAAACCTCCGCGCGGCTTTTCGCATAGGAAAGAGGCGATAGTATAAAGCGCGCGAGCTCTCGTTGTGACTACATAAAGCGCGCGAGCCCTCGTTAAGGTTGACTTTTCGCGGAAATTATGCGATAATCGAGGGGAAATCAATCGGGAGAACGGATTTATGATAACGATAGTGGGCGTGGGCATCGAAAAGGGCGATATTACCGAAAGGGGCAAAAAGGCGATACGGGCGGCGGCGAGAGTGCTGTCGCGCGTGCGCATACCCGTTAAGACCGAGATAATCGGCAAGGGCTTTACGGGCTCGGACTATGAGAGCCTGGACGAGTTTATCGCGAGCGAAGTGATAAAAGCGGAAAAAGAGAGCGGCGACGCGGTTTACTGCGCGCTGGGCGACGGCTTTACCGACACGGCGGTGGCGGCGATAGTGAAAAAACGCCCCGACGCCGCGATTATCCCGGGAGTAGCCGAGTACCGCGGACGTAAGCCGCACGGCGAAATAACCACGGTTGCGGCTTGCGACGTCAAATCCGTCAGGTACTTCGACACGCGCCTGCCGCTCATGGTGTACGGCATAGACGACGCGCTGATTGCCGGCGAAGTGAAGCTTGCGCTTGCGGACGTTTACGGCGACGAGCAAAAGGCGGTTTTCTCGTCGGGCGGCGAGCAAACCGAAATCGCGCTTTACGAGCTGGACAGAATGAAAGCGTACAAGGGCGCGGCGCTGTTTATCCCGGGCGAAGCGGACTTTATGAAGAAGTCGCGCTACGGCTTTACCGACCTTATGGCTGTGATGGCGCGGCTGACGGCGGACGACGGCTGCCCGTGGGACAAGGCGCAGACCCACGAGAGCATACGCATAAACATGATAGAGGAGGCTTACGAGGCTGCCGACGCGATTGACAGCGGCGACGTCGACAACCTCCGCGAGGAAATCGGCGACGTGCTGTTGCAGGCGGTTTTTCACTGCGACATCGCCGAGCGCACGGGCGAATTTTCGTTTTCCGACGTGGTGAACGAGCTGGTAACAAAGCTCGTCACGCGCCACACGCACATTTTCGGCGAGAACAAAGCTGCCGACCCCGACGCCGCGCTTGCGTTCTGGGAAAAAGCCAAGGCGAAAGAGAAGCACTACGACAGCCTGACCGAACAATTAAATCGTATTCCCGACTCGTTCCCGGCGTTGCTTCGGGCGCAAAAGGCGTACAAAAAAGCTGTAAAGGCAGGGCTAAAGTCGGACGCAGACGAGGTTGCCGCAAAGCTTACGGAGCTTCTTAACAGCGGCGTGAACAAGGAAAACGCAGGCGAGTTGCTGTTGTACGCGGACTTTTTGGCGACGGCTGTCGGCGCGGACGGCGAGGCGGAGCTGAATAGACGCGCCAAGGACTTTATGGACGAAATGAAACGCCGCGACCAAAACGGCGAAATCGGAAAGGACGGCGACAAGTGAACGGTGCGGAAAAGCCGTTTCGGATAGGCGGCGTAGTGATTCCCAATCGCCTCGTGCTCGCGCCCATGGCAGGATATACCGACGTCGCGATGCGCGAGTTGTGCGCGGAATCGGGAGCAGGGCTTACCGTGACGGAAATGGTCAGCGCGAAAGGGCTTGCGTATAACCCCCGAAAGTGCGAGGAACTTCTTCTCGCCGCGCCGAGCGAGGGAGTAAAATGCGTCCAGCTTTTCGGTCACGAGCCCGAGTTTTTTGAAAAAGCCGTAGCCTCCGATTTGCTCGCGCCGTTCGACATTATCGACATAAACATGGGCTGCCCCGTGCCGAAAATCGTTCGCAACGGCGATGGCAGCGCGCTATTGAAAAATCCCAAGCTCGCGGGCGAAATCGTGGCGGCTTGCGTTCGGGCGGCAAACGGCAGACCCGTCACCGTCAAAACGCGGCTGGGCTTTGACGAGGGCGAATTTACCGCCGTCGAGTTTTGCAGGCGCATGGAAGGCGAGGGCGCGGCGGCTATTACGCTGCACGGCAGGACGCGAGCGCAGGGCTATTCGGGGCTTGCGGACAGAGATAAAATCGCCACGGTAAAGGAAGCCGTCGATATTCCGCTCATCGGCAACGGCGACGTGAACGCGGCGACCGTGGACGACATGCTGAGCCGCACGGACGCGGCGGCGGTGGGCAGAGCGGCGGTAGGCAATCCGTATATTTTCGCGCAAATCTTGGGAAAACCGGTGCGCGAGTCCGTCCGCGACCTCGTCCTCAGGCACATAGAGCTGAGCTATCGGTACTACGGCGACCGCTATACGTTCGTCAATATCCGAAAGCATCTCGGCGCATATCTCGGCGGCGTTCGCGGCGGCAAAGAAATACGCATAAAGCTGTTTTCCGCGACAAGCGTCGAGGAGCTTGTCGAACTCGTGAAGCTGTATTTTCCGTCGGACGAGCGGTGAACGGCAAAAAATATTGTACAAAGTTGCGCTTGTAAAACGGCAATTTTCTAACACGGGGAAATTGCCGCTTTGTATTTACTTTTCGCCGCCGTCGTTGTATAATTAAATAAAGTCGCCCGGAAATCATGCTTTCACCGAGCGACGAATACGAGCAATAAGGAGAAAAAAGATGCTTAAAAAGTACTACGAGCAGTCGTCGGTCGTCGGCGTACTCGACACGCGCAGCTACTATATCCCGTTCGGGGATAAAAAAGACGCGTTCGGTTGCAGAAAAAAGAGCAGCCGATTCATCGACCTCGACGGCAAGTGGACGATAGCGGAATACGACAGCCCCCTGTCTGTTCCGGACGACTTCTATAAGACCGCGCCCGACCACGAAATCGAGGTGCCGTCGTGCGTGCAGTACTACGGCTACGACCGTTTTCAGTACACCAACGTAAATTACCCGTTCCCTTACGACCCTCCCTACGTTCCCAACGTCAATCCCTGCTACCATTATCAGCGCAAAGTAGCGATAAAGAAGGCGAAGGGCGAACGCTATTACCTCAATTTCGAGGGCGTCGACTCGTGCTTTTACCTGTACGTCAACGACGAGTTCGCAGGTTTTTCGCAGGTTGCGCACCGTCAGTCCGAGTTCGACGTGACCGACCTTATTAAAAACGGCGAAAACAAGCTGGACGTGCTGGTGCTCAAGTGGTGCATGGGCTCGTACCTTGAGGACCAGGACAAGCTGCGCTTTACGGGCATTTTCCGCGACGTATATATCCTCGCTCGCCCCGAGGGGCACGTCGTCGACTATAAGATAACCACCGCGCTCGACGGCACGGTCACTTTCGCGCTGCTCGGCGGCACGAGTGCGACGGTGGAGCTGTGCGGCGACAAAAGGACGGTAAACGCAGGCGAAACGGCTACTTTCAAGGTGGAGAATCCGCGGCTGTGGAGCGCGGAGGAGCCTAATCTTTACGATATGCTCATCGAATGCAACGGAGAGTATATCGGCGAGAGAGTGGGTATCCGCACTACGCGCGTGCAAAACGGCGTGTATCTGTTCAACGACAAGCCGATTAAGCTGATGGGCGTAAACCGCCACGACTTCAACCCGAGAACGGGCGCGACGGTGACTATCGAGAACATTATCGAGGACTTCACGCTGATGAAAAAGCTGAACGTCAACGCAATCCGCACCTCGCACTATCCCAACCGCCCCGAGTTTTACAAGCTTGCCGACGAGTACGGCTTCTACGTCATGGACGAGAGCGACCTCGAGTCGCACGGCGTCGTGGCGCGCTTTACGGGCTACGAGAACGCCAACTACGACGAGATTGCCGACGACCCGCAGTTCCGTCAGGCGATTATCGACCGCCAGAAATGCAATATCGGCAGGGACAAGAACCGCCCTTGCGTGTTCGCCTGGTCAATGGGCAACGAGTGCGCCTACGGCGACAACTTCGCCGACGCGCTCCGCTGGATTAAGGCAAACGACGACCGCCCCGTGCACTACGAGAGCCTTTTCCACGTCAACCGCAAAAAACACGGCGAGGATTACTATTACTCCGAGCCCGTTGATATGGTGAGCCGCATGTACCCGGAGCCCGATTGGCTCATTCACGGCTACCTCGACGACGCGAAAGAAACCCGTCCGCTGGTGCTGTGCGAGTACTGCCATTCGATGGGAAACGGCCCCGGCGACTTCAAGGAGTATTGGGATATTATCCGTACTTCCGACCGTCTTATGGGCGGCTTCGTGTGGGAGTGGGCGGACCACGGCGTGCTTTACGGCGGCGTGGGTCAGCGCTACGGCGGCGATTTCGGCGAAACGCTGCACGACGGCAACTTCTGCATGGACGGCATAATCTCCGCCGACCGCAAGCTCACGCAGAAGTCGATGGAAATGAAAAAAGCTTACGAGCCCGTAGAGTTCGCGCTCGGCAAGGACGGCGTTACCGTCAAGTCGCGTAACTTCTTTGCGGCAATCGTCGGCACGCTCACCGTCACGCGCAAGGATATGGGAAGAGTACTGTCCGTCGAAAAGCACGCGGTCAGCCTCGCGCCCGGCGAACAGGCTGTATATCCTGCGGCAGCGGCGCACGTCGTCATCGCTTCGCTCACGCTCGACAAGCCCGTGGGATTACTCGAAAAGGGTCACGAGCTCGGCCGCGCAGGCTGGACGAACGAGAGCGTTCACGATTACACCGACAAGCATTATAAATCGGTGAGCATAACCGAAAACGGCAGGTATATTGGCGTCGTCACGCCGTCCGCCGAGTACGTCGTCGACAAGGCGAACGCGGCGATTACGTCGATAAAGGGCAAGAACGGCGAGCTCCTGAAAACGCCGCTCGCGCTTAACCTGTGGCGCGCCCCCACCGACAATGACAGAAACGTGCGCAGGGATTGGGAAAACTGCCGCTACTATGAGATTTTCTCCGAGGTAAGGGAAGTAACCGCCGTAGGCAATTGCGTGCGCTTTACGGGTAAAATCGCGCCCGTCAAGCTAGAGCCCGTAGCGGAGTACACACTCACTTACGAATTCTTCGATGAGGGCGTCAGCGCTTCTATCGAGTACGAGTTTGCAGGCTGGACGACTTTTCCGCCGAGAGTGGGGCTGTGCGCCGAGCTCGACAAGAGCTTCGACAAGGTGCGCTACTATGGCTACGGCTCCAACGAGGCGTATATCGACCGCCGCTATTCCTGCATAAAGGACGTGTACGAGGACAGCGTCGACAACATGTTCGTCCGCTACGTCAAGCCGCAGGAAAACGGCAGCCACTACGGCACCGAGCTTATGGAAATCACCGACGGCAAGTCCACGCTGAGAGCCGAGGGCGACTTCTCGTTCTCCGCGCTTCCGTACTCCGCCGCCACGCTCACGCACACCGCTCACGATTGGCAGCTGCCCGAAAAGACAGCCACGCACCTGTCGCTCGACTTCTTTATGTCCGGCATCGGCTCCAACTCCTGCGGTCCGTGGCTTAAACAGGAGTGGCAGGCACCGAAAAAAGGTAAAGGCTTTATCGCGCTTTTCGTAAAGTAACCGCGCGGCGATAGGCTGTGAGCCTTATACCAAACGCCAAAGACCGTTTCGGGCAGTCACCCCGAGGCGGTCTTTTTATATTTTTTTTTCGTAAAGTCTTGACAAAACATCAAAATAGGTCTATAATAATTTAGCAATCAAGAGAAACGACTGCTAATAATCGACGAGGGCGATTGCCAAAGAGCGCGACCCTCGCGCAATACGGGAGGCAAAAAAATGAAACAATTTAAGACGGAATCGAAGAGAATACTCGACCTTATGATTAACTCGATTTACACGAACAAGGAGATATTTCTCCGCGAGCTTATATCAAATGCCAGCGACGCAATCGACAAGCTGCATTACATTTCGCTCACCGACGACAAGGTGGACGGGAATTTTAAGATAGAAGTGATTGCCGACAAGGCGGCGCGCACGCTTACCGTCGCCGATAACGGCGTGGGCATGACGCGCGAGGAGTTGGAGAAAAACCTCGGCACGATAGCGGAGTCGGGTACGCTGGCGTTTAAGAAGGAAAAGGACGACAAGACCGACCTTATAGGACAGTTCGGCGTGGGCTTTTACTCGGCGTTCATGGTGGCGAAGAAGATAGAAGTCACTTCGCTTGCCTACGGGCAGGAGCAGGCTTATCGCTGGACGAGCGAGGGCGCGGAGGGCTATAATATCGAAACCGCCGAAAAGGAGCACTGCGGCACGACGATTAAGCTGTACCTGCGCGACAAGGATGACGACTGCGATTACGACGAGTTTACAGAGGAGTACACGCTGCGCAGCCTTATCAAAAAGTACTCGGACTATATCCGCTATCCGATAATGATTATGGCTACCAAGTCACGCGTCAAGGACAACCCCGACAAAAAGGACGGCGACAAGGACGAGTACGAAACGTATACCGAGCTCGAAACCGTCAACAGCATGGTGCCGCTGTGGAAGCAGAAGAAAACCGACATCACGGCGGAACAGTACAACGAGTTTTATAAGACGAAGTTCCACGACTTCACCGACCCGATGAAGGTTTTTCATTTCAGTATCGAGGGCAACGTCAACTACACGGCGATGCTGTTCGTGCCGATGAACACGCCTTACGATTACTATCAGAAAGACTACAAAAAGGGCTTGCAGCTGTACTCGAACGGCGTGCTTATCATGGACAAGTGCGAGGAGCTTCTGCCCGATTACCTCGGCTTTATCAAGGGCGTGGTGGACAGCGGCGACCTGTCGCTTAATATTTCGCGTGAAATGCTGCAACACGACCGTCAGCTCAGGATTATTGCCGGCAGCCTCGAAAAGAAGGTTGTGGGCGAGCTCAAAAAGCTCATCGAATCCGACCGCGAAACCTACGACAAGCTGTTCGGCGAGTTCGGCGTGAGTATCAAGTTCGGCGTTTACAACAACTTCGGCGTGAAGAAGGAGGAGCTTAAAGACCTTATCGAGTTCCATTCGTCCACCGAGAATAAACTTACGACGCTCAAGGAGTACGTCGGCAGAATGAAAGCCGACCAGAAGTATATTTACTATGCTTGCGGTGACAGCGTGGACAAAATCGACAAGCTGCCTCAAACCGAGTTGTTAAAAGACAAGGGCTATGAGATTCTGTACATGCCCGACCGCGTCGACGAGTTCGTCGTCAAGACGCTCGCGGCTTACGACGAAAAGGAATTCCGTTCGGTGGGCGCCAAGGATTTGGGGCTCGAGACCGACGCCGAGAAAGAGGAAATCAAGGCTAAGTCCGAGGAGAACAAGGAGCTTACCGATTTTATCAAGGAGGCTCTGGGCGGCGAAGTCAAGGACGTAAGGCTGTCCGCGCGCTTGAAGAACAACGCCGTGTGCCTTACCGCCGACGGCGAAGTTTCGCTCGAGATGGAAAAGGTGTTCCGCAGCATGAAAAACTCCTCGCCCGTGCCCGTCGTCGCCGAAAAAGTGCTGGAAATCAACCCCGAACACAAACTTTTCGGCAAGCTGAAAGAGCTTTTGTCCACCGACAAGGAACAGCTTAAGCTTTACGCAAAGCTGCTGTACGCCGAGGCGCTCGTCACCGAGGGAATGGAAATCGACAAGCCCGAGGAGTTTGTGAGCGCGCTCACCGAGGTGTTGAGCAAATAGGGCGGTAATTCGCCCCATAAGCCCCGAATTTTTATGAATAGGGAAAATTTCATTCCCTACAAACCCGAATTAAAAAGTAGCGTTATTTTTGCGAAAAGCAGGTAACGCTATTTTTTTATTAAAGAGGTATTTTTATTTATAGTTGCGGTAGAAAAGTTAGTTTTAACAGAGCGGCTGTAATTATAGCAGATAGAAAGAAATATTACTACTTTTTCAAGTGACGAAAAAGCTAGCTCAACGATAATCGTGACCGATTATTTTTACCGACAAAAATCAACGATTTCATCGGTAAACTCCCTAGTAGTACGGTGGCGTACAACGTCGGTCGTTTACCTTGA
>JABLTK010098417.1_pt1 | contig 34537 bp, 19 predicted proteins | sample 7160131 | NCBI WGS metagenome assembly JABLTK01 (sample SAMN14651221, study PRJNA627086) | human gut metagenome | isolation source: feces | host: Homo sapiens
CGGCTCTCAGCCCACAAAAACTAATTAGATTATATTATCATTTTGGAGCCAAATTTGAGGTTTACACAAAATGAGGGACTGCCCCGTTTCAAGACACTTTGCCCCCCCTTCTGGTATTGGATGCCTCTTAACAGCCCTTTTTAATCGCATACATTCAAACCGTATTTTCTTATAGCATTTTTAGCAAGTGTAATTTCAAGGTTAGAAGGAAGTTTTTTAGGAAGATGTTTTTTTCGTTTTAATGCCTCGTATTTTGATCCTGCGTAATTATGATATGGGAGAACTCTTATTTTTTTAACATTTTTTAATTTACATAAGAAAGAAGCTATTTTTGGTATTTGATCAGAATTACAGTCTGGTATGTAAGGAATCCGTATTTCTATATTTTTGTGGCATTGGTCAATATATTGAAGATTTTCAAGAATAATTCTATTTGAAACACCTGTATATTTTATGTGAATATCTTCATCAAAGGCTTTAATATCATATAAAAATGTATCCGAATAAGGAATGATTTTACTGATTGCATCTTTTGCGACGAATCCACAGGTATCTATGGCAGTATTGATGTTGAGTTCTTTTAAGGATTTTAAAAGCTCATAGCAAAAATCGACTTGCAAAAGACATTCACCACCTGATAAGGTGACTCCTCCTCCTGAAATTGACCAAAGAGTTTTGTCTTTTATTATTTTAGAAATAAGCTCATTAATTGAAATTTTTTGTCCGTACATATGAAGTGCTGAAGTGGGACAAACCTTGGCGCATTGTCCACACGAGGTACAGTTTGTGTATATAAAGTTATGTACTCCATTTTCTATTGTATGAGCATCATACGGACAAATATCAACACATTTTCGGCATAAAATACAATTTTTTGGATAATAAGCCAACTGCGGGTTTAAAGCAATTCCTTCAGGGTTATGACACCATATGCATTTGAGAGGACAACCTTTAAAAAATATCGTTGTCCTGATGCCATCTCCATCATGAATGGCAAAACGCTTTATTTGAAAAATAGTTCCAATCATTTTAAACACTCCTAATTTATGATGTTATTAACATATCACTAATTATATGCTGTGTCAAGTGGAAAGAAATCAAATCAATATCTTGTCAAAAAAACAATATATTTTTGACAAGATATTTAATTGACTCAAAAAAAGAATAGTGGTATAATTATTTGGAATATATAGCTTTTGGAGGCGAAAAGATATGTATAGGTTGGTTATTATTGATGATGAAGAAGATATAAGAGAATCACTGGTGAATTTGATTAACTGGTGCGGTTGGGGGTATACGGTTGTAAATAGTTTTGGGGATGTCGAAAGTGCATTAGAATATATAACTTCAAAATCTGTCGATGTTATATTGACGGATATAAGAATAGACAGTAATAAAAAATCGGGAATAGAATTGGCAAAGATAATTCATGAAAATTGCCCCAAAATTAAAGTAGTTATATTAAGTGGGTACAAGGAATTTGAATATGCAAAAGAAGCAATAGACAATAATGTGTATGCTTATCTTACAAAGCCAACAGATACTAAGGAATTTTATGAAACTTTCAGAAAACTTAAGAAACAGATGGATGAAGAAAGAGCAAAAGATGAAATAGACAGTGCATACAAAGAACAGCTTGTACATAATATTGTCTATGGTTATTGTGATCGGGTTCAAATGGAAAAATATGTTCTAAGAATCATGCCTGATTGGGATGTGAATCAGTGCAAATGCGCAATTTTTATATTTGAAATAAAAAAATACAATGAAATAGTTGGTCGTTGGAAATACGGAAAGGAACAATTCCAAAATGCTGCAATGAACTTTATCAGAACTAAATTTAAAACAAATAATAATATTATTTGTATTGGAATGGAAAACGAGATTATAAATGTATTATTAATTTATAAAAATGATAGCCCAAAAAACTTTTTAAAAATGTTAAATGAAGAGGCCGACAGTATATGTAATGATTTTTTGCAGATTCTTAATATATGTATAATTAAAGACGGTATATTCCAATATAAAAATATTTATGAGGCAGCACAAGAATTTTTTTCGGATTATAATAATTTAAAAAAAGTGGACAAGATGGATTTGGATAGAATTCTTGAAATGAAAAAAGAACTCATATCCAATATGTTGCAGGGAAACAAAGAAAGCTGTATTATGGGGTGGAAAAATTATGTAGAAGAAATATGCCAATATGGCATAAATGTAGGCAAAACATTTATAAATGATTTTTTTGTTCAGACATATGAAACACTCGATGGTTTTGGCATGGATGCTTTTGGTTTTGGCGAAGTCTTTTCAAAAAATGAGGTATGTGAATTGTATGCATTAGGTGAAATCTATATAGAAAAAGTTTATGATTTCCTTCATAAAAAAGATATAAAACCACAGAAACAGATTGTGGAGAAGGCTAAACAATATATATATGAAAATTATAGCAGAGACATTTCTTTGAATGATGTATCGGATGCGGTTTTTGTAAGTGCAGCTTATTTGAGTAGGCTATTCAAAAAAAATGATGGAATGAAATTTATTGATTTTTTAACGGAAGTCAGACTGGAAAAAGCAAAGGAACTGCTTGGGATCCCCAATTATAAAGTCAATGACATATGTGAGAAAATTGGGTACAAGAATACAAATTATTTTATTGCATTGTTTCAGAAAAAAAACGGAATGACACCTTTGGAATATAGGAAACTTATCATAGGGAAACATACTAAGAAGATATAATAAAATAAGAGGATTAGAGCAATGAGGCAGATAAAAAGGGTTTTTAGTGATGTAAAAAAATATGGTATCCACAGCATACTGGTTCGATACTTCATATGTATTGCTTTAGTTGTTATGTTGCCTACAATATTAATTTCTTCATGCATATATATTTTCTATAATAAGCTTGCCATGAATGAAATGGTAACAGAACGAAAAGAAAACTTGGAAATGAAAAAAAAGATGACAGAGGTTTTCTTTGAAAATGTCATTATCAATATACAAGAAATGTCACGAAACAAGGCAGTAACTGACTTTATGAAAGAATCGGCGGGCGATGAAAAAGGAGCATATAATAAATCTAATATGGTAAGTACTCTTACAGATGTGATAGGGAAAGTTATTGCTGTCAACTATATTTCAGCAGATGTTTCGATATACTCTAAAAAGAATGAAAATTTGTTTTTGTTATCAAAGGGGATTGTAAATAATGCAGAGTTTGAAAAGAATATATTTGAATACAGTGAATTTGATTTAACATTCAATGTATATCCGGCTGAGCAAAATAATTATATACTAATATCGGATAAAATTAAGGATGAGAATAACACATACATTGGATTGGTAACAATTTACATTTCCGTTGAGGATTTAGAAGACTATATAGCAAGTCGTGATAATAATAGTGATTTGTATATTGTGGACAGTAAGGGAGATATTATTTTTTCTGCTAATATAAATAATATGAGGAAAAATATAAAACAAATGTATTTTTATAATAATAGCTTAAATAGAGCGGAAGATGCTGTATATGATTGTAAGAGGAATGGGGAAACATACACAATTGTAAAAACTTCAACGAAGTATAATTCAAGAAGTTATATTTCAGTAGTTTCAAATCAGAGGTACAGAGAAAAAACATATGTTATTTTAAGATTTATTATAGTATCATTAATATTTATTATCTTTATAGGCTTAGGATTATCCATATTTATTTCTGTTAGATTATATATACCTGTTTATGAGGTTGTTAATATGATTAATAGAACAAATAGTCTTGCGGGTGAGTTGTCTGAAGTGGATGGAAAAAATGAAATAATGTATATAATATCTCATTTAGGATTAAGTGTGGATGAGATAGAAAAACTGAAACTGCAGATGGATGAAAAAGTGGAAATGTTAAATAAAGCAAATTCTAAGGCTCTGCAAATGCAGATAAATCCACATTTTATTCACAACGCATTGGAAGTGATTAATTGGAAGATTATATCTTTGGCAGGATTTGGAAATGAAGCAAGTGAAATGATAATTTCACTTGCGAAAATGATGAGGTATGCACTTGAAACAGAGCATAGTATTGTTACAGTAGACGAAGAAATGGAGAATTTAAGAGCTTACCTAAATTTTCAAAAGGTTCGTTTAAAAGACAAAGTGGATATACGGATTGATATACCAAAGAATATCGGACATTATAGCATTGTTAAGCTTTCGCTTCAACCTATGTTAGAAAATGTTTTTTCACATGGAATAAAGGGGATTAAACGCAAGGGAATTATTGATATTTGCGCGGTAGAAAAATCGGATTGTATAGAATTTTATATCAGAGATAATGGGGTGGGAATAGCAGAGAATGAAGCAGAAAAAATAAGAGAAAGATTGAAAAATGAGTATATAATAGAAAAAAATCAGATAGGGGTTGCCAATGTTAATCAAAGGATAAAAATTATTTTTGGGGATTCTTATGGGGTGAAGCTTCAATCGCATGAGGAAGGAAATACTGTTTTCTTGCTCACAATACCTAAAATTGAACAAAAACAATAGTGAAAGTGCAAAAGTTTTGCATTTAAAAAGTATGGTATTCATGATATAATTAAATCATGGATACCATATTTTTTTGAGGAGAAAACAGATGTTAGAAATAAAAAAAGATTTTGTTGTGTGTGGAGGAGGCTTTGCCGGAATATGTGCGGCTGTGGCTGCAGCAAGACATGGACTTTCGGTAGCACTCATTAATGACCGACCTGTGTTGGGGGGGAATGGAAGTAGTGAAATCAGAGTGGGATTGAGCGGTGCCGCCGGAGGACATTCAACAACGATTTATGCTTCTGAAGGTGGCATTATAGATGAGATAAAGCTTGAACTGGCCAAATACGGTGAAAGAACCCCAGCTATTATAGATACAGTGTTATTTGATATTATATATCGTGAACAAAATATAGAATTATTTTTAAACACATTGATTTTTGATGTAGAAACAGATGACAATACAATAAAAAGCATTTATGCAAAGCAGTTAGGTACAGAGAAACAATATAAATTTATTTCACATTTATTTGCTGATTGCACAGGTGATGCAATCGTGGGTTACTTGGCGGGCGCAGAATACAGATATGGTCGTGAAGCTAAAAGTGAATTTAACGAGAGTTTAGCTCCAGAGATTGCAGATGATAAGGTTATGGGCGGTTCAATTCTTTTTGGAGTAGAGGAGGTAGACAAACCTGTAAAATTTATCAAACCAGAGTTTGCAATTGATTTTGAAAAAGCAGAATTTATGAAAAACATTAACGCACCGGGAATGTATCGAGACATCGTAGGATTGGGAGGTCAATGGTGGCTTGAATACGGAGGTCAGTGTGATACGATAAGTGATAATGAGGAAATAGCATTTAAGCTCCGAAGTATAGTTTTGGGGTATTGGGATTACATAAAAAACAGCGGTAAATTTCCCGAGGCTCAAAATTATCGAATAACATATATTTCGTCACTGGTAGGAAAACGTGAATCACGCAGACTTATAGGAGATTACATACTCAATCAAAATGATATTGAAAGAAAAACTAAAATGTGTGATGGCGTGGCAGTAGGAGGCTGGAAGCTTGATTTACATGCACCAGGCGGAATTTATGATAATGCACCCGCAACAAGCTGGAGTTTTGTAGACGGCAACTATATGATTCCATACAGATGCTTATACTCTCGAAATATTTCAAACTTATTTATGGCAGGCAGAAATGTGAGTGTTACACATGCGGCATTAAGTTCTACGCGAGTAATGTGCACCGGTGCGGCAATGGGCCAAGCGGTCGGAACTGCTGCTGCATTATGTAAAAAATACCAAGACACTCCACTGGGGATTTATAAAAAGTATATATCGGAATTAAAAAGTATTCTGAAATATGACGATCAAGCTATGATGGAATATACTTTGAATGACCATGACAATATAAAGGGGATAACTGCAACGTCATATCATCAATATGAAAATACAAACATTTGCAAGACAATAGAATTAAATAACAATATATGTATTTCATTTCCGATTATTACGCAGAAGGTTAACAGCATGGAGATTGCGTTAAAAAATAAATCAAATACAAACCAAAAAATTGAAGTTGTAATTTTAAATGGAGAGCAAATAGAAACTTACAGACCCAATAGAGTCATTAAGAAAACAGAAATTGAATTGCCTTTTGGATTTGATGGTTGGGCGAAATTGGATATAGATGCGGAGGCTTTAACAGACCGCAAGATTTATATTGTACTTGAAAAGAATGAAAATATTGAATTGTATTCATCTGATGATAAACTGACAGGTGTGGAAACTTTTAAATATTATAAAAAAGGGGAAAAGAATCATCATGATTTAATACCACTTGAAGAAAATACAGGTTACTGTAATTATGAGAGAATAGATGCCCCGATTTGCTTTAAGAATGTGGAACCGAAACAGGAAATTTATTCGCCCGATATGTTAATAAACGGATTCGATCGTCCGTATGGAATACCTAATTGCTGGATATCTGAAAGCAAAGATGATCAGAAAATTGAAGTGTGCCTGAAAGAAAAAACAGAGATAAAAGATATTTCTATTGTATTTTCTACACCACTTGATATAGGTTATTTTTACGGTGATATACCAAAGTTGGTTAAAGATTATCAAATATTACTTTTAAAAGGTGAAGAAATTGTTAAAAAAATCAATGTAAAACAAAATTATCAGAGATGTAACCGACATAAACTCAGTTCGGTATATGCAGATAAAATAGTTTTTATTCCATTGAAAAATTACGGGGCTGATTATTATGAAATATATCAATTAACGGTGAATGGAGGAGAAATAAGTGAAAAGAACTAAGACAATAACCGAAAATAAAGTGTATGGTAGAAATATGATTCAACTAAGAAAATCTATTATTAAAAATAAATGGTTGTATGTTATGCTGATACCTATCATAGTACATCTCTTTATATTTTGCTATACACCGATGTATGGACTTATAATGGCTTTTCAGAATTTTGATCCGATAAAAGGGTATTTTAAAAGTGAATTTGTTGGATTACAGCATTTCCAACTCATGTTTGCATCAAAAGAATTTTGGGGAGTATTTAAAAATTCTTTACTATTGAGTGGATATACAATTTTATGGGGATTCCCGATTCCTGTTATTTTGTCTATCATGTTGAATGAGGTAAGGAGTGCAAAATATAAAAGAACTGTTCAAACGATTGTGTATTTTCCGCATTTTATATCTTGGGTAGTGGTAATAGGAATGGTGACAAACTTTTTATCGCCGACAACCGGATTGGTAAATAACATTCTTGTGTCATTAGGATATGATCCGGTGGCGTTTTTAACCAAAAGCAGTTGTTTTAGGACTATTATTGTGGTGACATCAATATGGAAAGAAACCGGATGGAATACTGTAATGTATTTGTCGGCATTAAGTGCAATTGATCCGGGTTTATATGAAGCAGCATATATAGATGGTGCCAGCCGTATGAAAAGAATAATATATGTAACCTTACCGGGAATTGCAAGTGTTATTACTCTCATGTTTATAATGAGATTAGCATCCGTACTTAGTAATTCATTTGAGCAAGTATATATGCTGTATAATCCGATGATTTACGATGTAGCAGATGTATTTGAAACCTATTCATACAGAACAGGCTTGCTTGAGGGCAGATATTCGTATGCTGCGGCCATAGGGTTGGTTAAGTCTGTTGTAGGCTGTATACTTATGCTTACAGCAAACCGGATATCAATTAAGGTTCAGAAAATAGGTTTATGGTAAATTATGGTAAGGAGTGATTTCGAGATGAAGGGTTTGAAGAGAGTTACATTATTTGATACAATTAATTGGCTGCTTTTGCTGATTATAGCAGTTGCTATGATTTATCCGCTGCTAAATGTTTTGGCGGTATCATTTAGCAGTTATGAAGGGTATGTTAAGCATCCAATGATGTTTTTTCCTCATGATTTTACATTGGATACTTTTAAGTTAGTATTTCAAGATAAAAATATCTTGTCCGGTTATAGAAATACAGTATTCGTAACTGTTGTGGGAACTTTGTTTGGTGTGATTATGACAATTATAACGGCATATCCTCTTTCCAAAAAGGATCTTGTGGGCAAAAAGCTGATTATGGGCTACATAGTTATAACAATGCTGTTTTCAGGGGGAATTGTCCCACAGTATTTTCTTATAAGAAATCTGAACTTGCTGAATTCTTTATGGTCATTAATTTTGCCGACCGCAGTTACAGCATCCAATATTATTTTTATGAAAAATTCATTTGAGCAATTGCCGAATGCTTTGATTGAAGCAGCTGAGATTGACGGTGCTGGGGAGTTTGCAATTTTGTTTAAAATCGTTTTGCCTATTTCAAAGGCAATTATAGCGACTATAACATTGTTTACAGCAGTAGCTTATTGGAATAGTTATTTTAGTGCAGTTATGTATATAAAAGATATAGATAAGCGACCATTGCAGTTGGTACTTAATGAAATTATACAAAATGCTGAGAGTGCAGCACAAGAATTAGGAGGAAATCTGGCAGAGGCTTCAATGAAGACAATGCCTACACAGGGATTGAAGTATTCAACTCTAATTGTTGTAATTGTGCCTATATTGTGTATATATCCGTTTTTGCAGAAGTACTTTGCGGCAGGTGTTACAGTAGGCTCTGTAAAAGAGTAATTTGATGCATATTAATATTAGATTTATAAAAGAAAGGATTGTAGGTAAATGAAAGGAAAAAGAGTTTTGGCGATTATGCTGATAGGAGTTATGGCAGGAAGTTTATGTTCGTGCAACAGTGGAGAAAAAGCAGGAACACAAAATGAAAGTGAAACAGTTACTATTTTCGGGGGTGTGCCGTCAAGAGTGAGTGAACCCACAACAGGATTAGAAAAAAGTGATGAAGAATGGTATAAACTTATAGAGAAGAAGAATGATGTTAAGATTATGGTTGATGCTCCGGCGGCATCGAATCTTAATGAGCGTTTACAGATTATGTTAAGCAGTGGAGATTATCCCGATGTTATTCTTTTTCAGAATCATACAGATAATGTAGTTAAAAGCGCTGTTGAGAGCGGAATAGTTATTCCGATAACTCAGTATGTAAATAATGCAAAGAATCTGCAGGAAAATATTCATGAAAATTCGTGGAAGTGTATGAAGATAATGAATAACGATGAAATTTACGGAATACCTCGTTCTACTTGTGTGCGTGCCGATGGATATGTTGTAAGAAAGGATTGGTTGGACAAGGTAGGACTCAGTATACCTGAGAATGGTGAAGTTACCATTGATGAATTTACTGAAATCTTAAAAAGATTTACAGAAAACGATCCTGATGGAAATGGAAAAAATGATACATATGGATTAGCTCATAGCTTAAACAGCGACAGTGAGTTTTTGCCGGCGGTATCATGGCCGTTTGATATTTTGGGTTGGCAGAAACATGATGGTCAGTATGACTACATGGGTGAAGAATATTGCCTTGAACATGATAACTATATTAATTGTCTCGAATACAATCAAATGTTATATAAAAATAAATACATGGATCCGGATGCGCCGGGAATCAAAAGCTTTGGAGAGCGGTTTAATCAAGGAATTACAGGTGTAATGCCGGCTTTTGCGGCAAGTGTAGCAACAACACAAGCAGCATTGAAGAAAGTTAATCCAAACGCGGAATTGACATTTATTACAGGAATTAAAAATGCTGATGGAGAGGTAAAGGGCACATTATACAGTACCGGATATTTTTGGTTTTATGCAATAACGAAAGCTGCTAAAAATCCTGAAAAAATTGTAAATATGTTTAACAGTATGTTTGATGATGATGCATATGAAACAGCAATATATGGTGTTGAGGGAATCAATTATACTAAAAATGAAAATGGAAAATATGATCAGATGTATAACGATGATGGTACACCGGTAGGGGTAAGCGCCGGAAGAGCTTTTATGAGAAAAGCCTTTGATACGGAATTTTTCCTCCAGTCAAAAATGAATAATGAAAGTTCGCCGAGCTATGAGACTATGAATAAATGGTTACTCCAGACTATGGACAATCATGTAACTTCATTAGATTTGGGATATAAGCCGGAGGCTGCAAAAGAACAAAAATATATGGATTATCAAAAGCAGATGGCTCAGGTACAGGCAAAAATTCTTGTAGGAGAAATGGATGCTTCAGAGTATAAGAAAGCTTTGAATACATGGTATGATACATTGGGCAGAGAATACGTAGAACAAATGAATGAATATATCAAGTCAACAAATTAAGAGGACATTTTGATTGGGGGTATACCAGGAGAAACCCTGAAAGGAGAATAGGATGAAAATTAAGAAAATATTAGTTTTTTCAATTATAATATCGATGATGTTGCTGAATGTGGCATTTGTATCTGCTGATGCGGTTTTCACCATTACAATGACAAACCCGTTGAAAGATATATCAGTCAGCGATGTATTTGAGTTTGAGGCCAGTAATGATATAAGAATAAATAATATAGATACATTTGTAAATTTTGTTGATGAAAGTGGGGAGAAAGTCGAAGCTGATGTGGAGGTAAGTGGGAAAATTCTTACTATTACCCCGAAAGCAAATTTGAAAGAAGCCACAAGATACAATATAACATTTCATGATGCATTATGTGATGTAAATGGAAATCCGATTATAGGGCAAAAGTCATTTACTGTATCAACGGTATATCCGGAGGAAATTATTGTAGATCTCGATAGCTCCGGGCATACTGCGAGCGGCGGAGCTGTCAGCAGTAGTGCAGTTAAAGGATACCAAGACAGAAAATGTATGTATGGGGTGACTAGTGTAAAATATATGCCCCAGCTTCCTGCTGAAGGAACTTATAAAGTATATTTTTGGAATGTGGATTGGACGGGGATGCCTACAGAAGTATCAACAGAAGTATACGCAGATGGACAGACAATTGTAGGACCGATAATGGATTTGACTGCATCAAGAGGAAACTGGATAGAGATTGGAACTTTTCAATTCAAAGGAAGCGGTGATGAATATTTAAAGGTGAATAAACCTGATAGATGTTGTTGTGCAAAGTTTGAATATATAAAGGAGGATAAACCCTTAATATATAAAGGTGTGGTATATCCGAAGAATTTATCAGCTGTAAGTACAGATTTGGATATTGTACTGCAATTTGATGATGCCGCTGATTTATCAAGTTTTGGCAACACCTATATAGAATCAGAATCGGAAACGATAGGCGTTATAGCCTATATGGAAGATAAAAACTCCGTAAAACTAAAAACAGAAAGGCCGTTAAAGATTAACACTCAATATACATTGGAACTTGATGGTGTAAGAAATCTTGATGGAGAGGTACTGGAAAATTCACAGAGTATTCCATTTACAACAAGAGGATATTTTGTAAAATCACCGTATTATTGGTATGATGGAAATATACTTAATATTAAGACTGAAGTTGATTCTGAGGCTGTATTGCTGTCGGCATGGGCAGATAGTGACGGATATGTAACAGATATTTCAGCAAGTAATAAAGAAGTCGGAGAGCTTAATGTATGTCTTGGAGAAAATCAAGAAGCTGAAACTTTAAATACTTTTGTTTTTGCCGATATGTCGTTATTAAAACCGGTTGATAGAAAAGAAATACACAGAAGTATTACACTAAATAAAACAGATTTTAATGATGAACAAAAAATAATAAAGGTATCGGCAGAAATTGATAATCCGATAAGAGATTCACATATTACAGCGGTTATGCTTAAACGTGGTGAAGAAGAAATAACCGCGGAGAATATACAATACATAAAAGAAATAGTCACAAGTGAAAGCTTTGTAGAATTTGAATTTGCATTAAAGCCTGAGGCAGTGGGCGGTGCGTATAATATATGTATAGGCGGTACGGGCATAGATGAACTGCTGTGCTATAACTTTTACTATATAACCGATGAAACAATTGAAGCGGCAAGAGTGGCTTTAAATGATGCGTCCGATGCGTCAGAAATCGAAAATGTTATCAGAGATCGAAAAAAAGAACTGGGTTTAGACGACGAATTCTTCAATATATTTACCGGTTATGCAAATTTATCTGACAAGGACTCAAAAGATTCACCATACACTGAAATAATCTCTGCGATGCAGGGGAAAGACTTTAAGACGGTGGAGGAGGCATCCAATGCTTTTTCAAAATCTGTAATGCTTACATACTTGAAACGAGAGAATTCGTCAGCAATAAAAGACATGACTGAACGAAGAGGAAGTGTATTGAATGTTTATTTTGATAAAGATAAAGGTGAGCAGGAGGAATGTTTAGTATTGCCCGACTATAAAAAGCTTGACAGTACAGATATCATATATATTAATTTGCATAAAACAGCATTTGACACAGAGAGCGAGTTCAAAGAAAGACTGGAATGTGAATATGCCATAGCATTGCTTGATGCGGCAGCATGGGGAGAGATTGAGTCAATTATTGAAAAATACAATAAGTACTTTTTACTTGATTTAACAAAATACAAAAATTTGTCGGCTTCGGCAAAGCAAAATGCAATGCGCAGCATGGCAGATGCGGATTTGTCGGATTTGAATAAAATAAAAAATACGTATGACCAAACTGTTACAAATCAAAGAAATAATAATTCGGGAAGTACAGGCGGTGGTAATGGTGGAGGTGGATCAATTGTAAAAACTCCATCTTCATTAAAAGTAGATGCTGATGCTGCAGGAAATAAAACCGCTCCTGAGATTATTTATCAAGAAGACACAATAAAAACAAATATGGAATTCAATGACCTTGAAGAAGTATCTTGGGCTCAGGAAGCCATAGAGGAATTGACAGCGAATGGGGTAATTTCCGGATATGGAAACGGAAAATTCGGGCCGAACGATTCTGTTACCAGAGAGCAATTTGTGAAAATGATTGTAAAAGCATTTAATATTTTAAATCTTGAAGCAAGTTCGTCATTTTCCGATGTTAGTAAAGACGATTGGAGTTACTATTATATATCATCGGCATTTAACGTAGGAATTATTAACGGAATTAATGATCAAGAATTTGGAAAAGAAAAAGAGATAACAAGACAGGAAATGGCGGTAATGCTAAACCGTACATTGAAGCATCTTGAAAAATCGTTGCCTAAAAACAATACGCTTGTAAATTTTAAGGATGCAGAAAGTATTTCAGATTATGCAGTTGATGCAATTGAGGCATTATATGAGGCAGGAATAATGACGGGAGTCGGAGATGATATGTTTGCACCAACAAGAATCGCAACAAGAGCGATGGCGGCTAAAATAGTAAAAATGTCCTTAGATTTATAATGGGAGGAATCTTATGAAGTATAAAAAACTAATATCTTTCTTGCTTTGCTTGATTATGCTATTGAGTGTACTTATGCCGTGTAATATATATGCTGCTGAAGGTGATAAGGTAGGAGAGGAAGATAAGCAAGATGAATTTGTGGTCGACACTGAATTGGCTGAAAATGAACAGCAGCAACAGCAAGAACAGCAGCAACAGCAAGAACAGCAGCAACAGTTTGACAACAATAATACAGCAAATGATATTATTTGTGACAATGCGGATTTGCAAAGCTTTTCGGACTTATCAAGCGGAACAATACAAAACGGAGGATACAACGGAGAGTTCGTTAAGACAATAAGTGCCAAATATACTTGTAAGGTGACGGACAATGGAGTATATAAGCTATATGTATATAATCCCAAAGCAGATTTTACCGCCTCGGGAACGTTAGTAGTTGTAAAAGGAGCGGTAGATACAACATCACATACAGTGGATTTAACTAATAAAGATGAGAATAGCTGGATTGAAATAGGTACTTTTGAATTCAGCAATAAACAGGATGTTGAAATCATTTTAAAAGGCATATCCGGAAATGAGATAAAAGCAGACGCAGTAAAGATATGTTATGTTTCACATGATTTTACATTTGATCCGAAACAGGTGGGCGGACATGATTATTTAAAATCGTCAGATAAATACGGGGATTATTATAAGACATTAATCGGTTTGGGTATTTATAACAGTGAGCAAAATGATTTTAAAATAGGTGAGCATATAGAAAGAGGGCGTGCGGCGCAGATTGTTGCCAAAATGCTGGGAATGAAAGAAGAAACGAAGCAGTCAACGGTATATTTTGCAGATGTTCCTGTCGGTAGTCAATATTGCAGTTCGGTAAATTTTCTGGCAGAATCCGGAGTGATACTAGGTGATGGAGCAAGATTCAGACCGGAAGATGCACTGACATTAAAAGAAACGCTTTTTCTTATTTTGCGTGCATTAGGTTATGATTACCAGGGAAGACTTCCGAACTTTGAAAAACAATATTATACCTATGCTTCAAACATTCAGTTGCTAACCGGTGTTTCAGCAAAGCCGGACGATAAAGTTACGGCTGAAGACCTGACGAGAATTATATACAATGCACTTGATTTAGCAATAGTGGTGCGTGATGGAGATAATTATAAACCATCAAGGGATAAAAATTTACTGAACACATATCTTGATGCTAAGAAAGGCAAGGGTATTATAAAAGATAACGGAATAACGGATTTGTCGGGAATGACGTGTATTGACAGATTGCATTGTGTTATAGGTGATGAAATATACGAATCAACTTATGCAATGACCGGAGAAATGCTCGGTAGACAGGTGGAATATTATTCAACCGAGGATAACGAGATTCTATATGCTTTTCAAACAAAAAATAATAACATAACAAGGATAGCTGCCGTTGATCTTGAAACTGCTGATTCACAATATACCAAAAATAATGTAGTGTATACAGAAGGCAATAGAAAGAAACATATTAATATACCTCAAAATGTATTTGTAGTATATAACGGAGAAGCTCTTTTATCATACGATACAAATGATTTTAAAATAAACGAGGGGGACATAACGTGCATAGATAATGACAATGACAGCAAAGTAGATGTTGTTGTCATTAGAAATGTTCAATACTGCGCTGTTGAGAAAAGTTATCCTGACAGAAATAAATTTTCGGCATACAATACAGATGATGTATATGATTTTCAAGAAAATGGCTGCGAAGGTGTATTTGTAAATTCGAAAAACCAAGAAATATCATTAACTGATATTTCTGATGGGAACGTTATTGCATATATTGAGAGTAAATCAGGCAAGGTTAAAATTGGATATTTGCTTGATGCGGCTCCTATTTCAGCAAGCGTAACAAGTATTAGCTCGGATTCGGTTGCTTTTGGTGGAATTAGTTATGATTTTTCAAAAGCCTATCAATCAACAATCAGTGTTACTGCAGGAAATGCAGTAACAGCTTACTTGACATGGGATAATACCGTATTTTATATGCAAAATAAAGGAGCAGGAGCAGAGAAATACGGATATCTAATAAAGATGATATATGATGAAAATACAGAAGAATGTAGTATAAAACTATTGAATACTGATGGAGAAATTATAACTGTTCCTGTTGCAGAACGAAAGATAGCTTTTAACGGTAAATCTAAAAGTTTAAGTCAGATACATGAGGAAATAAAAGGAAAGCCGCAATTGATAAAATATGCGATGAATGGAAAGGGTGAGGTCTCACTGTTAAAAACTGCGTATGACACAACCTCAGAGCCGGATTATGAAGGATATGATCCAACACGGTTTACTATGGATTATGTAAATGAAGAAGCACGGTATGTAGGAACTTATAGTAGTTTTAATGGAATAAACTCACTTTCATCAGCAACCTTGATTTTTCAAGTGCCATATCCAGCGGGTACCCATACCAGTGACAATGATTATTATGGAATCATAGATGTGAAGAAGATAAAGCATTATGAAATTTATGATGTTAAATGCTATGATTTTGATGAAGCGTACAATATAGGAGCTATCACAATCTATTCGGAAGAATCTGCCATGTCTACGGAGTTGGAAGCTGCCAATGAACCTGTTATTGTAACCGGACAGGTTGAAGCGCTGGGTGATGATGACGAAGTTAAGGGAGGAATTGAGGGTTACAAATCCGGTACGAAAACAACGTACTTGTATAATACCGATAAAATAATAGAAAATACCACGGAAAATTGGGCAAATATGAATGCGATAAAAGGTCCGAACGGAGAAACACAAACATATGCCGGTGTTAAAATAACCGACTTAAAATTTGGAGATATTGTACAGTTTTCAACCGATGCAAAGGGAATAGTAACCGGTATGAGAGTTCTATACCGTCCATCATATCATACGCCTGAAATGGGCGGCGAGAATATGTATATTGACACATTACACCCACTGAATTCAGATAATTGTTATGCAGCATTGTATGCAGGCTATGGAACAGTTACAGCAATCAAAGGAAATTGGATTTATTACAAAGTAAAAGCAGCAGACGGAAGCGGAAATATGTGGCTTAGAAAATGTTCTACAAGCGGACAATATTATTTTATGGAATTGAATGGCAACAAGCTCAGTCCAGCAACAAAAAATGATTTATGCGTAGGTGATAATATTTTAATGAGAGGTTATTATGGAATACCGAAGGAGATGATTATACTTGAAGATTAAAAAAACATTTATGGCATTACTGTATGTCGTATTGATATTGGGATTATTAATCGGCGGAACAGTACCATGTATTGCGGATTCTATACAGGAGAATGGAACTTGCATTTATGTATCACCTGATGGTGATGACAATAATAACGGTTCATTTGAAAAACCTTTTAGAACTATCGAAAAGGCAAAAAACTATGTTCGAACAATAAGAAATAAAACAGACTCTCATATTACGGTGTTTTTAAGGGGAGGAGTATATGAGCTTACAACCCCAATTGAATTTGACGGAAATGATGCCGGAAATGCTATGGTCTATTATAGAGCATATAATGGAGAAATACCGATTCTTTCGGGAGGAAGAAAGATAAGCGGCTGGGAACAGTATGACGGTAATATTTTCAGAACATATATCGGTAATGATGTTGATATGCTGCAATTGTATATGGACGATGAGGCTAAAACTTTGGCACGCTGGCCAAATAAAGACGAAGCTGATTATGGTCGTATACGCTTGCCGCATGATACCGAAAATATGACGCCAAATTGTATTTCGGTGGAAAAGGGAACGTTTGATTATGTTAAAGATTTTTCGGGTATGCGAGCGGTGTTTCATAATACTTGGAGAACGTATATTTTAGGTATTACAGGAAAGACAGTTGGACCTAATTATGATGAGCTGGCAATTGTGAATTCTCATTCAAGGGCATTTTATGATGGTCAGCATTATGGTGCGGCAGACAGAGAAATTTATTTTGAAAATGTTTATGAATTCATGGACACAGAGGGAGAATGGTATAAGGGAAAAGACGGATATTTGTACTATTATGCCAAAGATGGCGAAACAGTGGAAAGCATGAATAAAAAAGATGCCTATATTCCGATGCTTGAAAATCTTATCAGGTTTTCAGGCGGCGAAACAAGCATGACACAAAATATTGTTTTTGACGGTATAGCATTTAAACATACAAAATGGACATGGACAATTGATAATGCACTTATAACACAGCAGGCAAATCTTTTCTATGATCCTAATCCTGATAATGATGCAACATATCGTGCGGGTGGAAAGAAGATAAGAACTCCGGGAGCGATAGAGGGGAGCGGAATCAAAAATATCACAATAAAAAATTGTTGTTTTAATCAACTTGGAGGTTCAGCCGTTTATCTTGAGAAATTTGTAAATACCGTAAATATTGAGGGAAATAAAATATATGAGATAGCAGGTGGAGGCGTTGAGATAGGGGATGATTACTATAAAGCGCCCAACAGCTGGTTTCCTCAAAATTGTCGTATAGCAAACAACTATATTACAAAGGTTTGTCAACAATGGTATGCAGGGTGTGGTATTACAGCATTGTATTCTGCAAATACTGTAATAGAGCATAACTACATAAAAGATACTCCCTATACAGGTATAAGTGCAAACTGGGGTTGGGACACAGTAAAACCCGAAATGAATCATGATTGGAGCATTAAAAACAACAGATTAGAAAATTGTATGTATTATATGTCAGATGGAGGATACATATATGTTCCGAATCCGGCAACATCTGGGATCAATATAGTCGAGGGAAATTATATTAAAGGTTCAAAAACTCAGATAAGTCCAAGTCTTAATATTGTTGGTCTTTACCATGATGCAGCGCCGATGGGATGGATTGATAAAAATAATGTTGTCGAGGGATTGCAGTTAGTATTGTTTACCGGAGCGCAGCAGCATACTGTTGATGGATTATGGTCAAACTTTAATGCTACAGCAAGATACAGAAATTTTCCGGCGACATTTATCATGAACAATATTAATGAGGTAAAGGAACCGGTATGGACAGGAGATGCTGCCGTTATTATAAAAAATGCGGGATTACAAAAAGCATATGAGTCCCTTGCAGAACAAAAAACGGATTATAATGTTGATACAGAGCAAAGTTTTTATATTTTGAACATAGGTGAAGTTAAACATTTTAACGTGAGCGCTGTAAACAACACATCTCAAGAAAAACAAGTAACAATTTCATTCCCGAACGGAAAAGATATGAATTACGAAATGTACAAATATACGAAAACCGTAACAATACCACCCAACAGCAGCATTACAGTACCGTTCCAGTTACGATTTAACGATAAAGCAACAGCTGATGCAAAGTGGATAAATGCAACGGCTAACATTGATGGAAACATACGGAATTTTACTTTTGCATGTATTCTGAATAAAGTAGGGAATGACACAGTTACGGTTATAGACCCCGGATATGTTGAAACCAAAGGAACATGGGCGACAAGTGGTATAGGCGGCTATAATAGTATTTCGAGATATTCAGGAGCGGGAACAGCGCAGTTTAAAATGAATGTTGCAGGAGGAAAATATAGCATTGCGTTTTTTAACACTCCTCATGAGGTTAATACAAGGGATCTGAAAATTGAGGTTTTTGCAAAAGATAAGACATATGAGTTTCATATCAACCAGAATACGGATGGGGCTTCAGGGTGGATTGATTTGGGAACTTTCGCTTTCGCATCCGGCGAAGCAATTGTACAGTGTTCATCTGCCGGTTTGCCACGATTGTCAGCGGTATCATTTGAAATGAAAACAGCAGTAAAAATGGAAGAATTCAGTCAAAATGAAGGTTCAGAGACAGATATGCACGGAACTCTGGCATTTGATAAAAACGGAAATGCTTTGAAGGACGGTAAAGACTATTATAAGTTTGAAACAAGAGAAATTGAGGGGAATACATATATTTCGTTAAGAGATTTTGCAAATTATTTTGATGCACGAATAGATTATAAAGATAATGAAAACATTATCGGCATAACTCTTGGCGCTCGGTATATTGAAGCAAATAGCCGAAATAATATAATTTCAATCAATTCGGAAAAATATGAAAAGAAAAAACCGCTTGTGATTGAAAGCGACAGAATGTTTGCGGATATTGAAGATGTTGCCGGAATCTTTGATATGAACATAAAGAAAAGCGACGATGGAAAATATTATTTGATAACCAATAAAAATCAAACGGGAATAGATTATGACAGTTTATTCAATAGCCTATCAAATATGTTTTAAGCTATGAGTATCGGATTTGAAAATGGGAGCAGAGGTGATAAATATTTTTAGAAAAAAAGGTATTTTTACAGTGTTATTTTTAATAATTACGATATTCAGTTTTAATTTGCCGATAGTATGTGCATTAGATACAAAGGCATGTAAAGTTATTTTGAATACGAATGATACGGAATATTGTCTTACAGAAGGCAGTTGGACAAAATCATCTCAAAAAGGATATGGTGACATTGAAACATATTATTCATCAAGTAATATAGTATCATGGACTTGGTCGAAAGCAGTCTCGCAGGGAAAGTACAAAGCATATATTTTTAATAAATATGTATCAAACAATACATCCTCTGCACTTGTCATAGTTGAACATACGGACGGATGTGCGGAAAAACAGATAAACCAGCAGGAAAACACCGGATGGATAGAATTAGGAACTTATTGTTTTATAAATGATTTTAAGATAACTCTTAAACAAGATGTATATAGCGATGGTGTTTTAAGAGCTTCGGCTGTAAAGCTTGTGCCTATTGATGATTCAAGAGCAGAGAAGGATGGAAGCGACGCAAAAAATGAGGTTGTATCTATATATCCGACAGACACGGAATGCATAGAAAGTATGGGTCTGAATACAGGAACAGGAGTGAAAACCGAATCCGGAAATTTCGCTTATTATTTCAACAATCCGGGTTATGTGATTTGGAGTCCTGAAATACAGGGAGGAAAGTATAAAATCTCATATTATGCCTGTGGAGTGGGAAGTGATTCAACCTCTGCCGAATTTAAAGTCAATACTGTAAACGGTATGGTAAAAAAAAGTCTTGACACAACCACAAGAGGATGGAAAGAATTGGGCGAATATGTTTTATACGGCGGAAAAAATTATGCTTTGGAATTGTATAACAGTAGTGACGGGAAGTCGATAAGGCTTTCAGATGTGAAGTTTGAAAGAATTTGTACAGACAGTATTTACGCAGCTGATATGGATATTAGTGATGCTTTTGGAAAAGTTGAAGGTTATGAGCTGAATCAATATAATAAATCACTTTCAATTAATTCATATGTGGTAAATGATATGCCATCAGAAAATAAAATAAGTATATTTGCAGCAAGATACGATAATGGCGAACTTAGCAGAATTACATCAGAAGAAACAACAGTATTACCTTATACTATTAAAAGAGTTTGTACACAATTTGGAGAGGAGGTGCTGAGCTTATCGCCAGGGGGGGATATAAAACTATTTTTGTGGGGCAGTAAAAATATGTATCCCTTAAACCAAAATATTAGCTATAATATAACCCAATTAAGTTCCGATGAAATATATGTATCAAAAAACGGTGCTGCGGATGGAGACGGAAGTTTTGAAAAACCATATGCCAGTATTGAAGAAGCCTTGAATAGGGCGGTTGAATGCAGTCGATACAGGACGGCGGGTGATGTTACTATATACCTGAGAAGAGGAACGTATTACATTGATGATACACTTGAAATAAACAGTGATGATTTTAATACTGAAAATAAATCATTGACTATTCAAGCATATAAAGGTGAAAATGTAACAATTTCCGGTGGAAAGATAATTGGTAATTGGGAAAAATACGATGGGGAAAATATGTACAGAACCTATGTTGGCGAAGGTACAGACTTTAGGCAGTTGTACAAAAACGGAGAAAAGCAGGTATTGGCACGTAAACCCAATTCGGGTGTGTATAATGAAAGTGCAGCAGGAACTTATATACGCAAGGGAATCCCTCTGACAAAAGGTTATATTGATGATGTTACGGATTTTGAAAACCAAAATGTCTTGTGGACGTGGGTGAGTTCATGGATGAACAGACGTTATAAAATCACGTCAGTTGACAAAAGCTTAAGCGAGGATTGCGATTATATAATGTTTGATGATGAAACGGATCGGGCATATTCGGGAAATACAATCAAGGCAGCAGCTTCAAACGGTTATTTCGAGGGAGCATATGAGTTTATTGATATTCCGGGAGAGTGGGTCATCCGTGACAAATGGCTGTATTATATGGCATATCCCGGAGAAAATCCGAATGATTATGAATTTATATATCCTGTGGTTCAAGATAATCTTATACGTCTTTGTGGAAATGTATATAACCCTGTGAGAAACATTACATTTAGAGGTATAGAATTTTCAAATACAAATTGGACGTATCCGAATAAATCAGGTATGCATGATATTCAAGCTAATACGATTTATCCCACATCAGATTTGTATACTGAAGATAGTCAGTACAGAAAGGGGTATAAAAAGCTTCGTATTCCTGCTGCGATTTGCGCTGAATTTACTCAAAACATATCAATACAAGATTGCATATTTAAGAATATAGGAGGTACCGGTACAGCATTTTTGATGGGGAATGATGGTGTGAATATTATTGGGAATCAATTTTTTGATATTGCGGGTTCAGCAATTGAGATTGGTGATGATTATTATAGGGCGCGTGATTCAAGAATGTATCCTAAGGATATTACAGTCAGCAATAATTATATTCATAATGTTGCTGATGAATATAGAGGAGGCTGCGGTATAACGGCAATGTATGTTGACGGCATTAGAATTGAGCATAATTACATTAAAGATGTTCCGTATTCGGGAATTTCTGTTGGTTGGGGGTGGGACAATTCACCACCAACGCAGCATAGGAATTTTTCGGTAAAATACAATGTGGTGGAGAATGCAATGCAGGAGCTTTATGACGGAGGCTTCATATATTCTCCGGATCCCATTAACGGTACAAATATCATGGAAGGAAATGTCTTGATAGGTAATGAAGTAACAATGAATCCAGGAAGTCAGCAACAGGGATTTTACTTTGATGCTTCTTCAAGTAATTGGAATGTGAAGAATAACGTAGTTCTGAATATCCCGAGTAATTATGCTGTTCGTGATTCCGCAAAAATAACAATCGAAAATTTTTATACAAACAACACAGCAAAAATTATATGGAGTGATAGCAGTTCTGATAAGCAATTAATTGAAAAAAATTTCATTTCGGATGATTCTGCGGATTGGAGCGTTGATTATGATAAAAAAGCATTTAATGTTATAAAAAATGCAGGGCTTGAAAATGAATATAAAAACATGATGAAATCAGAACAATTTGAGATGTATTATACTACACCAAACTATCACAGCAACGATGATGGTACAGATAAAGAAAAGAATGTTTCTGTTATCGTTACGAATAAAACCAATGAAACATATAATGCAATTATAACACTTAAACTCGACAGCGCTATGGATATTCCTCAACAGTCAAAGGAGATTTTGCTTCATCCGGGAGATAACAGAATTGAATTTGTTGTAACAATAAAAAGCGGAATCGACTTCCATGTTATGAAGGGAAGCTTCGAACTGGAGGTAGATGGTGAAGAAAAAAGTATACCTATATATTTTCAAACCGAGCCGGAAAAAAGTCTTATAGTTACCGTACATGATGAGGGCTATAAAGAGATTCAAGGCAATTGGTCTGTGTCAGGCTTGCCTGATACAAGATGTGGCTCGGCAGGAGAGGATGGGTATGCTATTGCGCAATATATTTTTCAAGAAGCAGAGGAAGGCATTTATGATGTTTTGTTTTACGGTGTGCCAAATGGTGCAAATGGGTTAAATCCACATCAGTTTGTAGTATACGACAAGGAAGGGGTGAAAAAGCAGAATATTTATCAAAGAACCATTCCGGCAGGATGGAATTATATGGGGACATTTGAGTGGGACAAAAATAGTTGTATAGAACTGTGGCAAACAGGCGGAGGAACATTGAGGACAAGCTCTGTTGCGCTCAGCCGAGTAAAAAAATAGGTAAATTTTAAAGGAGGATTATTATGAAAAAGTTTATAAGTATTAAGAAAATAGGGATATCATTAGTTGTTATGGCTGCTGTGTTATGTTCATTTGCGGTCACATCATTTGCAACATATGTAAACAGTACAGGTTCTTTGCAATATGGAGGGTATATAAATTTTGTTAATCTTGCACCTGTGGCAGATAATTGGAGTGATGGCTGGAAAACGGAACTTGTAAATGAAAGAACAGGTGAGATTAAGGACGTAACAGAAAGGACGACTTTTGGGCTAAATGATGCGAAAACGCAAACTAAGATTTCTTTTATGTTAAATTTGGATGAGTATAATGAGATTTATACTTTAAAAATATATAATGAAATAGATAAACTTGTCACATCAAGCAAAATGTGCTATATGTCTGAAGCGTTTGCAGCGGGAAGTAGTGATAATGATAATTTTGCAGATAAGTATATGAAAGATATAAATGTATACAATGATACAGTAAAAATTGTGCCGGATGCAAGCGAAGAAGGAAATGTTAAGTTTTATGAAAATGATGTTCAAGTAAACGGTGCAATGGGAAATTCACTTTTACTTGATGGTGTTACAAAGGCATATTATCTTTCTAATGGAAAATGTTCTGTTGAGTATAGTGTAAGCGGAATAAAAGGCGGAGAGTATGAGATATATTTTTATGACAGCGGCGTAAAATCAATGTATGGAGCTACTGACACAAATGTTTCTGTAGTCGGAGATGAATTTAATACAGGGACAATAAAAAAAGGAGGAACCGATCCGAAAGTTGTGAAGATAGGCAGATTTAATCTGAAAGATGGTGATAATAAAATTATTTTATCAAAGGAAAATGCAACAAATAAAGATAGACTTTACGCAGGTGACATTTGGCTTGTTCCGGTAACTACATCTAAATCACGATATGCCGGAGTAGATGTGGAAGCTGTGGAATTTTGGAACAGTTCAACGAAAGAATTAGATGCGTTCAATGGTGATGAAAAAGTATTTAAAGCAATTGTTTATTACAATGCATACGGTCATGAAAGCACAGAAAATGAGAAGATGAGCATTATAGGCGCTTTATATGATGAGAACGAGGTATTGTTAAATACAGTAATTATGCCGGATCAAGAAATAAAAACAAATCCTTATGGTGCAACTCAAAATAAGAGAGTTACATATAATTCAAACTCTATGCAGCTTGTAATTGGCAATCTTAATCAATATCCGACAGCGGCAAAAGCAAGACTGTTTGTTTGGGATTCACTGGGCAACATTGTACCAATTACAAATGTGACGGACATTAATAAAATACAGACGGCAGAGTAGGACTAAAAAGGCATTGCAATTAATGCAATGCCTTTTGTTAAAAATAAATGGGAGAAACAATATGAGCAATATAAATTTAATAGGCATAGAATTTTCAAAAAAACATTTTTATTCAAGAGAAACGGTTTATATTAAATGCACGTTTCAAGCACTCTGTAATCAACCGATAGATTGTAGTGTAAAGCTTTTTGCTGATTTCAAGTTTGGACATATGAATATTGCTGCGGCAGATACTACAAATTACAGCAGAACAATTGCAGATATGTATCCTCAGCCTATGTGTTATAAAAAAGGTGATGTTTGGAGTTCAAGTATCCGGTGGAATGTTCCGGCAGAGCAGTATCCGGGAACTTTAGAGGTTAGCATCGGATTGATAGATGATAATATGGAATATGTATCATTTAATGTTGATGAAAAAACTTATAATAGGTTTTATGCAGGTGATATTAACGTTGCATTTCCGGGGGCCGGAAAAGAGTGGATACAAAAACATAGCGAGCCGATAATTTACACTTACCGAAAAGACGACATTAAACAGGCTGAATCAGATATAGAATTCTTCGATTCGATTATTTGTTGGAGAAATATTAAAGACGATACAGAGGAAGAATGCTATGCTGCAATTAAACTGGATGATACTTTTGAGAATGAAGCGGTAAAGTTCTCGTTTAAGTACAAAAATAAAACATATTATATAGACGATATAGAAGAAAAAAATGGATTTGAGTTTCTAAATATAAAAATTCCTACTATGTTTATGATGAAGAACGGGAAAATGGTGTCTATGTTTGGAGAAGGAAGGCTCATAAACAGTAAAACATCATATCCGTGGGGATATGAACAAAAGTATTATGTAAGAAATGTTGGTATTTTGACGGATGAAAATAAAAGTATTTTAATTGAAACGCCATATATAGATGATAGAATCCATTATAGTGTTTGTGAAAAGGACGGGGAGAAATTTTCAGCGTTAGGTGTCACATTTACATACAGACTTCGTGCTTTTGGAAATATGGAATCAATAAAAGTTATCAATAAGCCTACTGTTAAGATAGAGTCGATAAAAGGAAACTGGCAAAAGTGTATCCCGATGCTACGTAGCGGTATAAAGAAAAGGACGGATGCATACGATCGTTGTATTTTTTATTATTATTCAATCTGTTCAGGTCCTGGAGAGCATGTAAACACTTTTAAACAGGCTCTTGATTATATAAAGCAGGTGTATTATGTGACAGGCGGAATAAAACAATTTATGATTCTTTGTGGTTGGCAACATGAAGGGCATGATACCGGATACCCTGATGTGTTTAAACTTAAAGATGGAGCAGGTACATTAGAGGAATTGCGGGATTGTATATCAGAGGCAAAGAAATATAATGCTTGTATGACATTTCATGATAACTATGATGATATGTATGAGGACAATGGATATTTTGAAGCTGACTGCGCTGCTATAAATTCAAAAGGAGAATATATGACTTCATGGATATGGGTAGGAGGGGTTAGTACAATTATGAGCTTACCTAAGTACTGCAAAACTGGGAAAATGCAGGAAAGGGTGAAAAAAACCGTTAATATGCTTGGAATTGATGAGTCATACCATATTGACGTTCTTAGCTGTGAGGCAAGAAGATATGATTATGATCCACAGATTAAAATGGCGGCGCAAGAAGTGGTAGAGTATAAAAAGGCAGTTGTAAAGGAATTTGAAAAATACGGTGTTGTTGTTACCAGTGAGGCGATTTCTCATGCTTTTGCGGGAGTAATTGGATTTGCATGGAGAATGACAGAAAGTAAATTCAAATTGTTTTCGGATGAAATATATATTCCTATGACGGCTATGATTTATCACGGCATTGTACCATATGCAGGTGAGGGCACTTTTGGACTTATTAATGGAGCAGTCATGACTATTCCGAGTTGGATTGATATAGAAGAATCAAAGGAAGATATATTCTTAAAAACTATACCTATTGGTATGTTGTGCAATCAGAATATTGAGGATTATGAAATAGACGGATATATTCATAAAATAATATACAGTGATGGTAAAATTATTTATGATGAGGAAAACGATGATATAACTGTTGTATGTAACGGTAGCATATTAACACAGGCTGGAAATTCTTTTGTTAAAGGATTTAAAGAAAAACAGTATATAGGTTTTACTAAACATGGAGATTTTTCTGTTAAAAATTTAAACAAAGGAAAAATCCAAGCGGTATATGAATTGGAAAGTACAGGTGCAAAACAATCAATTCGTTATATTTGTAACGAAGATAAAATTCGAATTTTTGCAGCGCCTAAAACAGCATTTTTAGTGGAGTTTTCTTGATAAGGAAGGGATTATAATGAATAGAACGGAGATTTACAGAAATATTGCGTTTGAAAACGGAAAGCAATTCCCGTGGAATCCGGACGAATACAGGTATTTGAAATATAAGACTGTAAAGCAATTAGATGATTCAATGTCTAATTGTTTTAAAAGCGCGGCGGTGGAAAGCGCTATTCTGGATAATCTTATTATTGAAATAAATGACTATGAGCTTTTAGCAGGAAGAATGGCAGTAAGCTTTAAATTGGATAAAGAAAAAGCAAAAGTTATAGAAGAGGGAGTAGCTTTAGAAGAAGCACGTGGATATGATTGCGGTTGGAAAAACAGTCAAACCAATCATAGGACTGTTGACTATGAAAAGGTTCTTCATAAAGGAATTAAAGGTATTATACGAGAAATAGACGAGCATATGCAAAAAAATATTAATACGGAATTTTACAAAGCTTCAAAACACAGTCTTGAGGCAGTTTGCCGATTAGCAAAACGGTACAATGTTTTTTTGCAGCAAAAGGCTGAAAAAGAGCATAACTCGAAAAGAAAAACTGAATTATTAGAAATGGCAAAAATTTTTTCAAATATTCCTTATAATCCCTGTGTTCATTTTTATGAGGCATTGCAGTGTGTGTGGTTTATTCAATTTTGCCTAAAAGCCGTTGACGATATTTCAATAACGGGAAGACCTGATAATTATTTGTATCCTTATTATAAAAGGGATATTGAAAGCGGATACATTACAAAAGAATTTGCTTTTGAGCTTATAGAGCAGTTTTTTTTCAAGCATAATGAAATATACAATTCGTGGCCGTGTGCTGTTATGGTGGGCGGAGTTGACAGAGATGGGAACTATGTTTGCAATGAGCTTACCTATATGATGATTAGAGCGATAAAGACAGTAAAATTGGTAAACCCATCGGTAGCAATTGCTTATACCGATAATATGCCTGATGAATTGCTGAATGCTGCAATAGAGTGTATTGCAGAGGGGTATACCAGACCGGCGTTTTTTAATGACAGAATAATACAAAAGGGATTAGCCGATGCAGGGGTGGATGCGAGGGATTCACGCTATTATGTACACAGTTCATGTGTGGAAATCACTCCTATTGCATCCTCAGATGTTTTAGTAGCAACACCATATATCAATTTGAATAATGTTTTTGGATATATACTAACCGACAAAAAAGTACCGTATAAAATAGGAAAGGTACAGGGGGTAACTGTTGGTTGGGGGGGCTGGGGAGTCCATACTATGTCGCACGATATTAATTTTAACACAGCCGGTATTGAAAATTTTGAAGAATTTTATGAATTGGTGAAAAAAGTAATATCATCAACGCTTGAAGCACACATAGAAAGCGCTTATGAATTGGCAAAGAATAGAGAAAAAGCAAGTTCACCATTATCGTCAGCTTTAATAGATAATTGTTTGAAAAGAGGCTTGGACTGTGGAAACGGTGGTGCAAAATATGACTATATATATCCGTGTTTCCCTGGATTTGCCAACCTTGTTGATGGAATTGCGGCAATAAAAAAGTCTGTTTTTGAAGAAAAAGTCATTACCCTTTCGGAACTGGGAGAGCAATGCTTAAATAATTTTGATAATGCATATATACGAGCATATATATTAAATAAATGCTCTAAATTTGGAAATGATGATGATAAGGTTGATTCTATTGCAAAGGATTTATACGATTTTATTTATGAAGAATTACAACGTTTATCAAAGGGCAAAAATCGTAAAGTATATCCAAGTTATTTTGCGTGGATATCGCATGGAATTATGGGAGAAGAGACTATGTCAACCCCTGATGGAAGAAAGAACGGAGAGGCTTTTTCAGAACATTTAGGAGCGGTACAGGGGAGAGATAAGAACGGACCGGGAGCAGTTATTAACTCTATTGCCAAATTGGATCAAAGCAAGGGAATTGGAGGAATTGCCACAAATTTTAAGTTTAGTAAGACATTTATGAAAACTAGAGAAGGGAAAGAAGCTGTAAAGAGTTTAATAAAGTTTTTTATGGCGAGTGATTGTTTTGAATGTCAATTCAATGTAATCGGAAATGATGAGCTCTTATTGGCACAGAAGCATCCTGAAAATTATCAGAATTTGCTGGTAAGAGTGGCAGGATATAGCGACTATTTTGTACGGCTCAAAAAAAATGTGCAGGATGAGATTATAAAACGTTCGGAATACGGTTTGTGATTAAAATATAGATAGGAGATTAAAGATGATTAATGGACAAATATGGAAGGATATAAACGGAGATGACATTCAAGCACATGGCGGTTGTATTATCAAGCACAATGACACTTATTATTGGTATGGAGAAAATAAAGGAGCGGATAACTGTCCTGATTCATGCAGGGTAGATGTAATAGGCATTTCATGTTATTCATCAGTTGATTTAGTGAATTGGAAATATGAAGGGTTGGTATTGAAAGCCAACCGAAATAATGTTGAAAGCCCTCTACATTTTTCAAAGGTTATGGAACGACCTAAGGTGATATATAATAAAAAGAATAATAATTTTGTTATGTGGATGCACCTTGATAGTGCTGATTATGTTTTTGGAGGTGTTGGAACGGCAGTATCCAAAAGTCCTGTGGGGGAATTTAAGTTTATTTCTGTATGTCAGCCAAATCGTCAAGATTGTCGTGATATGACGCTTTTTAAAGATATTGATGAAACAGCATATCTAATACATTCTAAGGACTGGAATAAAACAATAAACATTTCCAGATTGGATGAGAATTATACATCAGTGATCAGTATTAGTTGATCAAGAACGTGAGGCACCGGCGGTATTTACTCATAATGGGATGTACTATATGATAAGTTCGGGATGCACAGGCTGGAATCCCAATAGTGCACTTTATGCTCAATGTCAACATATTTTAGGAAAATGGAAGCTTATAGATAACCCATGTGAAGATGTAAATTATCGTAATACATTTAATGGGCAAAGCGCATATGTTTTTGAAGCAAAAAATAAGCACTACTTATTACTAGATCATTGGTTACCAAATAATTTGAAGAAGTCTGGATATAGTATTTTGCCTATTTCATTTGAAAATGAAAAAATGACAGTCAAATGGCATAATGAATGGAATGGGATAAAGGTATAAATTAAAATACTATTTATATGTGATTGAATTAAAAGGATGAGGATAGTTATGCAAAATTTTAAAGATAAAAAAGCTGATATAGAATTAGTCTATAAGGTAGTCAATAATTTGAATTTACCAATGCAGATTTATTTACCTGATAATGATGCACATAATCGACAGGCGATATTGCTAATTCATGGAGGCGGCTGGAATGATGCAATAAAGGACAATGCTCCGTGGGACGGCGGCTGGATGGAGAATAATGCAAAATATTTCACCCAAAAGGGATTTATTGGAATTACTATATCATACCGCTCATTGACCGTGTCGGATCAGCTTAATGTAGGTGATCTTTTGGCAGATTGTGTTGATGCAATAAAATATATAAAAACACATCTGACATTTATCAATTTTGACAATATCATATATATGGGGGATTCTGCGGGAGGATATCTGACAACGATGCTTGGACTTTCACAGGATGACGAAATCCGTCCGAAGTCAGTTATATCCTTAAATCCTGTTTTAGGTTCTTTGGATAGTAAATGGGCATACGGTTTCCGTAATTGTGAAGATATTGATAACCTTACGCCCTCAAAAATGATTGGCGATAAATGTGCAGATTTTTTGTTTATGCATGGGACGGCTGATAAAATTGTTGAGATGAAATATACAGAGGAATTAAATGATTTATTGAACATCAGGGGACACAGGTCAAAGCTAATAAAAATTCCCGATGCGGAACATGCTTTTATTCTGTATGATTATAAGTATTCCGATGAATATGTGACAAATATTATGGAGCAAATAATTGAGTATATTAATAAGAATTTTTAATGAAAGGATAAGAGAATGTTAAAAAATATACCTAAGATAATACCGCCGGATTTACTGAAAATTCTGTGCGAAATGGGACATGGTGATGAAATAGTCATTGCGGACGGGAATTTTCCGGCAGCAAGTGTGGGGCAAAGAGTGGTGTATATGTGCGGAAACGGCGGCTGTGAAGTTTTAAAAGCCGTATTGGAGCTGATTCCTTTGGATACATATCAAAAGCCGCTGTATCTTATGGCAAAAACACAGGGAGATGATACTCCGACTCCGATATGGGATGAATACGGAGAAATTGTTAAACAATACACAACGGAAAATTTTGAATATATTGAAAGGTTTGCTTTTTATGAACGGGCAAAAAAAGCATATGCCGTTATTTCAACAGGAGAAAGTGCATTGTATGCAAATGTTTTGATAAAAAAAGGCGTAATTACAGAATAATTTGTGTCTTTACATGTATTAAAGCAACTTGTTCTGAAGTAGACAATTCAAGAATTAATTAAAAATGGAGTACAAAACATGGGAAAATTAGTAGATTGGAGTAAATTACAGGAGATACCGTATAAGCCTCTGGCGGAGTATTCCAGAAAAGTGGCGGCAGACGGCTGTGTATTGTTGAAAAATGAAAATAATATATTGCCGTTAAAAAAAGAAAATACAATTTCACTTTTCGGACGCTCCCAAATCGAATATTATAAAAGCGGTGCAGGTTCGGGCGGTATGGTTAATGTGGCATACATCGTAAATATTCTGGAGGGAATCAGAAATAATCACGAATTAACCATCAATGAAACTTTGGTCGGTGAATATGAAAAATGGCTGGAGGTGAATAAGCCGGTTACATCATCAGCATGGGAGGATGCTCCATGGTATCAGGAGGAAATGATACCGTCCGATGAAATTATGGCGGAATCTGCCGCATCTTCTGATACGGCTGTGGTAGTTTTGGGACGGGTAGCAGGTGAAAGCCGTGATAATTCCGCAGAAAAAGGGAGTTGGTTTTTAACCGACAGCGAAGAAGCATTGCTTGAAAAAGTATCAGCTTATTTTGAAAGAACCGTGGTTTTGCTGAATGTTGGAAATATAATAGATATGAACTGGATTGATAAATATAATATCAAATCAGTGATGTACATATGGCAGGGCGGACAGGAGGGCGGAAACGCCGTTGCCGATGTTTTGTCGGGTAAAGTCAATCCGTCGGGAAGACTTACAGATACAATCGCTAAAAATATAGAAGATTATCCTTCAATTAATAATTTTGGTGATACGTACAGAAATTTTTATGAAGAGGATATATATGTCGGTTACAGATATTTTGAGACCTTTGCACAGGATAAAGTCCTTTATCCGTTTGGTTTTGGACTTTCATACACAGAGTTTGAGCATGAAGTTACAGAAACAACGCTTAATCAGAATACAATCAGTCTGTCGGTTAAAATTAAAAATATAGGCGATTGTAATGGCAGGGAAGTCGCACAAATATATGCCGAAGCACCGCAGGGCAAGCTTGGAAAGAGTACAAGAGTTTTATGCGGATTTGCAAAAACAAAAGAACTTCTGCCGGGTGAAAGTGAAGTTTTAAAAATTGATATTGATATGTACAATTTCGCATCATACGATGACAGCGGAATAACGGGAAATAAGTCCTGCTATGTTTTGGAAAGCGGAGAATATAAAATATACGAGGGAAAATACGTGAGATGTGCGGAGTCGGTATATTCATTCAGTATTTCCGATACTAAGGTTTTGGAAAAGCTCACAGAGGCAATGGCGCCAGAACGAGATTTTAATATTATGTATCCCATATACAGTGACGGGAAATACACTGTGGGTTATAAAAAGGCATCAAAGCGAACGGTTGAGTATGATAAGAGAATACAGGAAAATTTGCCGAAAACCTTTGAAATTACCGATGATAAGAACATTAAACTATCGGATGTAAAGAACGGACAAAATACACTTGAAGAATTTGTTGCACAGCTTAGTGACGAGGAACTTACCTGTCTTGTAAGAGGTGAGGGAATGTCATCTCCGAAAGTGAGACCGGGATGCGCAGGAGCGTTTGGCGGAGTGACGGAGGCTCTTAAAGCACACGGGATTCCGGTAATTTGCGTTGCGGATGGTCCGTCGGGAATAAGAATGGATAATGGTGATTTGGCGACCAGCATGCCATCCGGAACTTTAATTGCATGCACTTGGGATTTAGAAGAAGCTGAAAAAATTTATGAGTTACTGAGTATTGAATTGTGTACACATAAAATAGATTCTATACTCGGACCGGGATTAAATATACATCGCTGCCCGCTTAACGGAAGAAACTTTGAGTATTATTCCGAAGATCCGTATATAACCGGTAAAATGGCAGCCGCTCAGGCAAGGGGTGTAAAAAAATACGGTAATTCTGCAACAATAAAGCATTTTGCAGCAAATTCACAGGAACATTCAAGAGCAATTGCGGATGCGGTTATGAGCGAGAGAGCTGCAAGAGAGATATACCTTAAAGGATTTGAGATAGCGGTAAGAGCCCAAAGCACAACCTCTATCATGTCATCATATACTCCGATTAACGGAATATGGAGTGCCAATAACTATGATTTGCAAACGGTTATACTCAGAAACGAATGGGGATATGACGGTATTGTGATGACGGATTGGTGGCCGACATTAAAACATCCCGATGGAGATGACACAATAAATCTTAAAAATCTTGTTGAGGTTCAAAATGATATTTATATGCTTACCGATAATGCGCTGACAATGCAGGACAATCAAATGGAATCAATAAAGAGCGGAGCGTTAACAATCGGTCAGCTTCAGCGTAATGCCATGAATATTTTAAGATATATCATGAACACCCATGCATTTGAACGTTTTGAAAAGTTCGGAGCAAGCAAGGTCAATGTTTTACTCGGAAAATTTGATGAATTGACAGTAGTTGCCGAAATATGCGATCCGGTAAATGATGAGGAATATTCATTGAATCTTGAGAAATCCTGTAATTCGTTGATTAAGGTGGATTATGAGTCCGAATGTTCCAACCGGGAACAGTTTGTTGTCGGAATGGCAATAAACGGAGTAAATGCCGCAAATGCAACAATAAACGGAAGTCAGGGCAAAAGCGCGGTATTTTATCGGGATACAGCAATCGGAATGAAAAAAATAACGCTGAAAATTATCTATCCGGCTGATAAAATAAAAATTAATAAACTGAGTATTTTACAGGAAATATAATTAAAAACAGAAGGAAAAAAGATTTACAAACTTTATAGAGAATATGCGTACTGGGTTAAATTAATTCAGTAGGAGGACGTGCTTTGTATGCAAATGACTTGATGAAAAGGCGTAATCAAAGAATATTTTGTGTCTTAGACACTGAAAGGAATGATTTTTTATGAAACCGAAAATAGGAATAAGACCGACAATAGACGGTCGATGGGGCGGCGTAAGAGAAAGCCTTGAAGAAAAAACAATGGCA
>JABLTK010069034.1_pt1 | contig 34482 bp, 41 predicted proteins | sample 7160131 | NCBI WGS metagenome assembly JABLTK01 (sample SAMN14651221, study PRJNA627086) | human gut metagenome | isolation source: feces | host: Homo sapiens
ACAATACTGTAATGCTCCGGCGCGCTTTTGCGTCCCCCGGCTTTTGCGTTCCTCCGGGGGCGGGCAAAAGCCTGCCGCGGCAGGACCGCCGCAGCCTGCGGCGGCAAACGAAACCGCGGGCGCCCGATGCTCGCATCCGGCGCCCGCGGTTTCGTTTCTTTTGCCCGCCCCGCTCAGCGGCGAACGGGAAGCAGCAGCATATCGCCCGACATGATGTGCGCGGGGTCCTTGATCCCGTTGATCCGCGCGAGCGTGTCAACAGAGACCCCCGCCTCCTTGGAAAGCGCGTACATCGTATCGCCGCGTTTGATGAGGTACAGCCGGAAAGCGTCCCCCTCCTTCATGCCGCGAAGATCGCTCTCCGTAACCGTAAATACACGTTCTGCCATCGTTGTTTCCTCCTCCGTCGCTTTAGGCGTACATCTTCGCCAGAATCCAGTTGTACAGCCGCACGGGCAGCAGCTTGCCGAGCAGCAGGCACGCCTGATACTGAAGCCCGCAGGAATACAGTCCCTTCGGATTGCGCTTGCGGCTGATGCGATAGAGCCGGTCCGCAATGCGGGCGGGGGACATGCCGTTCTGCTCGTCGTGTTCCATCGTAGAAACGGAGCGCAGCAGCGCGGGATATACCTCCGCACCCTTGCAGTTCTTTTCACGCGCCGCGGTAAAGCCCGTTTTGACGTCGCCGGGCAGCATTGCCGCCACACGGACGCCGTAAGGACGCAGTTCGTTTTGCAGCGTAAGCGTCAGCGCGTTGACCGAGGCTTTGACCGCCGAGTAAAAGCTCTGAAACGGAATGGGCAGCACGCCCGCGACCGAGCTGAGATTCAGGATGCAGCCGCCGTGCGCTTCCCGCATCGCGGGCAAAACAGCCTGAATGCAGCGCACCGTACCGAAGAGGTTGACGTCGAACTGCCGCCGGATCTCGTCCATGTCGGTAAATTCGATCGCGCCGGAAATGCCGAAGCCCGCGTTGTTCACCAGCACGTCGATCCGCCCGCATTCCGAGAGAATCCGCGATACCGCGGCGCGGACCTCGCCGTCGCTTGTAATGTCCGCAGCAATGGAGCGGATGCCCGAAGTCTCAACCGGATGGCGGGACAGTCCGTAAACGATGTCGCCCGCGGCGGCAAAGCGTTCCGCCGTCGCAAGCCCGATCCCGCTCGACGCGCCCGTTACGAGCACGATGCGGGGGGCGAGCGCTGTCTTTGTCATGGTCGATCCCCCTTTTCTTTTATTTCACATGCGCTTTGACGACCCGTTCGATCACGTCGAGCGCCTCGTCGAGCAGCGCCTCCGTGTGCGTCGCCATGTAGCTCGTGCGGAGCAGACACTCCGTTGCGGGCGTGGCGGGCGGCAGCACGGGGTTGACGTAAACGCCCTCGTCATACAGCTCTTTTGCGGTCTCCAGCGTGGTGAACACGTCGTAAGTGTAGATCGGGATGATCGGCGTTTCACTGTCGCGAATGGCAATGCCGCGGGACTTGAGGCCGCTTCGCATATACATGGAGAGCGCATGCAGGCGGGCGGGCAGCTCGGGCTGCTCCCGCAGGATCCTGAGCGCTTCGCGCGCCGTCGCTGCGGATGCGGGCGGGATGGAGGCGCAGAAGATGTACGGGCGGGAAGCGTGTCGCACGTAATCCACAATGCGCTCGCTTGCAGCCATGAAGCCGCCGATCGACGCGAGCGACTTGGAGAACGTCCCCATGATGATATCCACATCGTCCGCAAGGCCGAAGTAGTCCGCGGTGCCGCGGCCGCCGTTGCCCAGTACGCCGAGGCCATGCGCGTCGTCCACCATGACCCGTGCGCCGTACGCCTTTGCAAGCCGCACGATCTCCGGCAGGTTCGCAATGTCGCCGCCCATGGAGAACACGCCGTCCGTCACGATGAGGACGCCCGCGGTATCCGGTACCCTTTGCAGACATTTTTCGAGGTGCTCCATGTCGTTGTGCCGATAGCGCAGCATGGTCGCATAGGAGAGTTTGCAGCCGTCATAGATGCTCGCGTGGTTTTCGCGGTCGCAGATCACATAATCGTTCTTTCCGCAGATGGCGGAGATGATACCGAGATTGGACTGAAAGCCCGTTGAAAAGGTCATAACGGCTTCTTTGCCGAGAAAGTCCGCAAGCTCGCGTTCAAGCGAGGTGTGCAGTGTCAGCGTACCGTTCAGGAAGCGGGAGCCGGAGCAGCCGGAGCCGTATTCGCGCAGCGCCTGCACGCCGGCCTCGACGACCCGCGGATGCACGGTCAGGCCGAGGTAGTTGTTGGAGCCGAGCATGATGCGGCGCTTTCCCTCCATGACGACCTCGACGTCCTGTCTTGATTCCAGCTCATGGAAGTAGGGATAGATCCCGCGTTCTCGAGCGATGACGGCGTTCTCGTTGAGATGCTTGTCAAACAGATCCATGAATAGTATGATTCCTTCCTTGGTGATGCAGCGAACGATCCGTTATTCTTTTTCAAATTCGCTGATATGAATAGTTTATTATATACGATTTCAAACCATTTGGCAAGGAAGGGCTGCGTCCGTCGCGGCCCGTCCTAAATGCGGACCTTGCGGAACGCGCGCGGGCGCGCCGAACCGCGCGGCGCGGACGCATACCGGCGCGCATGACCGCGCAGGGCGGAAGCGATGCTGGCGTTGCGCCGATCCTCCCGTGCGTTGAGCGCATCAATGCGCTGCGCTTCGGCTGCGTCCCTTGCGGCGGCCGCGGCGGCCTGCACATACTGCTCGATCAGGTATTGCGTATTGCGACGCTTCGGCGGCAAGCCGCAGGTGATGCGCACGCGCTCGGAGCAGAAGAGGTATGCAAGCCAGGCGACCTGCCCGAGCAGCGGCAGGCATGCGTTCATTTGCCTGCTGCCTGTCGAAAGAATCCAGACAAGCAAACACACATTCAGCGCGACGACCGCAGCATAGCACCAGCGAAATGCGATCCTGTGCCGAAGCAGAAGAATGAGTGAGTCCAGCAAAAGGCCGAGGTATACGAAATCGACAAGGCACGTGAGCAGGAGCAGCCCGTTGTGGGTGGAAAACAGTATGCTCAGGATCATGAACGCTTGGATGAACAGAGGAACCGTATTGAGGCAGAGCACGATCGCAAACACGAGCAGCCAGCCGCCGATGCCGTTCCACTTGACGCGCGGGTCAAAAAGCGAACGATCCATCTCCATAGAGAGCCCTCCCTTGATGCCGCAAAACTCTTTTATTGATCAGTATAGCACAAAGGCGCCAGGGAGAGAAGTAATGAAAAACAGAGCGCCGCGCTTGCAATTCTCTTGCGGGTATGTTAAAGTAAACGGAGTGAGCGGAACGCGCACTGATAGCAGCTTGCCGGAATGATGGAATTGGCAGACGTGGCGGACTCAAAATCCGCTGGGCTAATCCCCCGTGTGGGTTCGAGTCCCACTTCCGGCACCATAGAAGGACTCTAATTAGGATACAATTAGGGTTCTTCTTTTTTGCACCCCTCCTCTTAAGAAAAGTCCTTATGCCGTGGGCTTTTTCGGCTTCTCGCACACGAATTGTGGTTACTAGAACATCCGGGGCATCGGCTTTTTATGCCATTTTTCCACGTTTTCAGCAAAAATCCCCATCCCGGCAGACTTTGAAATCGTGTGCGAGATGGGGTAATCGTGTGCAAGATGGGTATTTCGTGTGCGAGATGGGTATTTCGTGTACGAGATTGTCTCGTCCGAAATACTTGGTAGATTAGATGTATCTAGGGTTTATTCTTCATCCTCATCGATGTAATCCTCTGAGGTTCGCAATACCTCTGGGATGCTTTCGTAAGCCGGTATCATTTGTTTAATGATAGCGAAACAATCTGTGAATTCATCTCCTGGCAAGTAGAAATCACGTGTGCGCTTCAATCTATCCACATAGGTGATGGTAAATGTAATAGCTCCAATATCTGTGCAAAAACCGTCAAGATCCCAATTTATAATTGCTTCTACAGCATTAGATACTTCTGTAAAAAAACAATTGAATATAGGGTTCGTCGTTTTATAGGTCCATTTTCTAGCGATATTGTTTTCACTCTCTATAACTGGCACATATTCATATTTAATAGAACCAGATTCAATAGTGACCTTATCACTATAGGCTTGGTCTACAAGCCCATACCCTGATTCTCCTTTGATTGTGATTCTCTTTATATCCGCCACACTACACCTCAAATAATTGTTTTATTCGACGTTGTTTTTAAGTATCTCGAAAGCTTGCTTTATCTTTGCTGCCATAAGCTTACGCCGTTCAATAAGGAAGTTCTCATAGGGCATATTTTCCCAGCCGTGCGGGAGAGCATTTTCTTCTTCCATTCGATTGATATCCTCCGCATTGCGGCCATTACAAATGATGGGATAATAGCTCGAAGGAGCGTCATCCAAAATCTCCATATTATCCTTCCAATCGATGAAAGCGTAGTTAGCCATCTGATTAATTTTTGAATCGTTAAATCCAAGGGACTTCAGGTATGCCTTCGGAAACAGGTGATGTTTTTCAAGTGACTTTCTATTTCCATCGGTTCCTGGCTCAAAAAGCTTGCTCACGAGAAGATTGCTCTTTGAAAAGAGAATCTTAGCATTCAAAACATTCAAAGCGGCAACGTATGCGTTCCAAGCATTGTTGCCACGACCGGAAACAGCAAGACCTTCTGAACCAGTTAGTGTAATATCGAAATAGTCGTTAGTGAGGCGCTCTTCGACTCTTGTCAAAACAAATTGCTTATACTCTTCCAACGTTTTTATTTCTTTGATCGAATTCAGATGATTCTCAACTGTTGACTCAAATGATCCCGTATAAAGAGATACCAGAGATGCATAATAGAACCACAGTGAGGTTAAGTGCATGTTTTCATTATACGACGCATCAAACCTGTACTTTGCGATTAGATATAGAGCATACGAATAATAGATTGCATTTCCTGATAAGATAAGGTCCCCGGACAAATATCCGGCATTCATGATGGACTTTAGGAATTCATGCCAGTTGTGAACATTTAGAACATCCGGAAGTTTTTCTTTAAGAACATCAAAGCGTTGATCTCTAAGTGTTTCATCAACAGCGCCCTTTTTGTCAAAATCAGCTCCACGCAACAGTTTGTATCCATATTTCAATCTTGCTCTATCAAAAGCATACGCCATGACAACGCGGATAACATCCTGTGCAGTCACCTCTGTCAATTGATTATATGATGTGATTTTATCCTTCTGTGGATAGGTCGATTCCATACTGAACTGCTCTATTTCCTTGCGTCCCTCATCCCAATATAGGGACAGAAGCGTAAGAATAAAGTCATTCTGCTTTAATGCTACTCCGCCAGAATTGACACGTACAAAGATTTCAGATACATCTTCTTCCTCGGCGTTCGCTTTGATGTCAAACACAGGAAGGGTATGCTGCTTCAGATTTGAAAGTGCAGTGATGTTTTCAGAAATAAGATCCCATTCCTCGTCACTGAGCTCTTCACCTTTTGCCTTTCTACTTTCATCCAATTTTTTAGTAAAGCCTATAATCAGCTTAGTTATATTAGACGTAGTAAAAACCTCGCTGATGTTATAAATCCACTCAGGGTCTTTCTTTGTAGCCTGATACCCGACTTCAAACTTGTTTTTAACAGGGCAATAGGAAATGATAATGGGTTTCTCTTCATATTTTGAGTTAACAACCTTCTTCCCTTTCATAACCGCATAAAGGGAAGTAAGCCGCTGCTGTCCATCAATGATTACCTGCTTTGGTGATTCATAGTTGTGAGCATCTGTTCCGATAGTTTTCTTTTTCTCAAGTGCAGGGCACTCCCACAACATTAAATAGCCGATGGGATATCCGCACATCATGGAATCGAATAAATCACGGACTTTTGAATCTTTCCAGATGAACGGTCTTTGAAGTTCCGGAAGGCCGAGTTCACCGGTATCGATCTTTTCAATCAGCTGATTGACGGTAAGAGTCGTGTTGCTAAAAATCTGTTGCATTTTCTTTTCCTCGGCTTATATTTTTCCAATCACATGATTCTCTAGCACAATATTGAGAGATAGTGTCTTCATGCCACCAGCAGCAAAGCGAACGGTAATAAGCGGGCCATTATCGGTATCCCTAATCTCGGTAATGACACCATCGCCAAACTTGCTATGATGAATCCTTGTCCCAACTGAGTAGCCACTAGTATCGATTACGGGCTTTGGCTTAGAAACAGTTGTCAAAGAAGGTTTTGCTACAAAAGGAGTTACCGTCGGTATTTGAGGATGCGAGGGTTCAGCTACTTTTGTAGCAGGCTTTGTCGGTGGAATTGTGTAGGTGATCACATCCGCCTGCTTCTTTTCCTTCTTCTTCGGATTGACCGGCTCGGGTTCCGGTTCGTCCTCATCCGGCTCATAGACATACGGTGTATCCGGCAGATCATCCGCAGCGGGAACAGCTGCTTTCATCGTGGCCTGCTGGTTATAGAACAGCACCTCGTATTCCTTGCGCTTGATGACAGTATCCCAACCGCCGACATCCTCGCCCACGTGCCGATCAATGCCAGTATAGGACAGACTTGCATCTTCGTACCGTTTGAAATTGTAAACCGCCGGATTCATGACCGCCGAGTTGAACACGTTCAGCGACACCAATAGCTCGAAATCCTTCACGTCAAGGCCCGTGACCTTCTTGAACAGACCCGGTTCTAACTGCGTAATAACGTCTTTCAGCGAGCGTTCGCGGTAATCCGTCAGATACATAAAGATCGGGACGCGCGTTGCAAACTTGATCAGCTTCTCCTGAATCTCCTTGCGCTTGCTCTTGAATTCCTTTTCCTCGTCGGAAAGTTCTTTCTTCTCCTTCGGCGTCAGCTTCTCGCCTTTTTCTTTGGCTTTCTTCACCGATTCGGACTTGTTGATGATCGTCTCAATATCGTCGTTCAAGCTGCGGAAGCCCTCGATCTTCATGAGCGCCGCCATCGCTTCTTCATTCGCCATCAGGCGGGCAAGGGTCTCATTGTCCACGTTGACAAGCAGCGCACTTTGCCAACGCTTGGCGAGCAGCGTCGCGCTCGTGCCCGCCATCGCAATATCCAGAATATCCTGCGCATCCACCTGCTTCATGCTGCTGCCGTCGTAGGCAAGCACCGGCAGGAAGTTGATGAACTCCGCAACGCTCTTTTCGGGATTTGCTTCATGCGGATGGAGTTGAATGCTGTAACTCGAAATCTGTTTCAGAGCACGATCCAGTGCAAAGTCGAACACATAGCATTCATGCTTCATGATCTCCTTCGTGCCTGCGCCGGTTGTGATCTCCCACGGAGACTGTACGCGAAATGCCGCCTGGAAATATGTTTCCGGGCTCTTGAGGTTGCGCAGCATAAAGATGCCTGTCCACGGGCGCACTGTGACGCCGGTGGTAAGCTTGCCGCAGGAAAGCGTGATCGTCTTGGTCTCCAGCGGATCGCCCATGCTCGCCTGTACCGGCGCAAGCGCATCGACGCCGATACCGGCTTTTGTTCCGGCACAGACGTTGATCTTGTAATCATGGTAGAAAGTATTCTGCCGTTGCTTCAACAGGTTCGCCATCGCAAAGCAGCTTGCAACATTCGGCATAAACCACAGCGTATGGGAAAGCACGTTTAACAGACGTCCGTCCGAAAACGGCATCGGCGGTCGTTTGTCCCGTCCGAGTTTCAGATCATCCATGCTTGAAGGCAGATGCGCACCGCGGATCAGATCGAGCCACTTCTGCACCTCGTTCTCATAGACGAACTTCGCCGTTTCCGGCTTGCCTTTCTGCTGCACCTTGGCCGAGAAGAACACGTTGAGATCAAACTCGTTGAATTCGCCTTGCTCCGCAACTCTACGGATCTCTTCTGGGATCTTATAGGTCAACAAAACCATACGCGGCAGGGCAAGGTAGGGGTTATCCGGCGTGCCGCCCCAGGCTTCCTTGGCCCGCTGCTCATCCGAATAGGTCCAGTTGTAAATCTGCTCTTCAATGAACTCGCCGCTGTTCAGCGCACGGAAAGGGGTGCCGGAAAGAAACAGATACCGTTCCGTCGTAATCGGAAGGAAGGTTTCATTGTAGGCGTTGTCGGCTTCATCTAGCTTGTATTTCTCAGCGTCGAAGTCGTAATTTTCGTCCTCATCCTCAACCTCGAAAAGCTTTTTGGCGTTCTCACGCCATGCGCCGAAGTGGTATTCGTCAAAGATGACTAGATCCCAGTTTGTGGTGTGAACCCATTCGTTCTTGGCCTTGATACCGCCATTTTCATTGGTACCGAGATAATCCTGGAACGAACCGAAGCAAACGAACGGACGCGATTTGTCCGCTTGTTCATAGGTCAGACCGTCACGGCAGATAAACTGCCACCCCTCAAAGTCGATATGGGTCATCAGGTCTTCTTCCCATGCGGCTTCCACAGCGGGCTTGAAGGTCAGCACCAGTACCTTTGTGCAGCCCATCTTCTGTGCCAGCTTATAGGCGGCAAAGGTCTTGCCGAAACGCATCTTGGCATTCCAAAGAAACTTTGGCGTCCGATCCGGCTGATCCTTTTTCGCCGAGGCGTAGTATTCCATCGCCTTGTCGATCGCTTCCCGCTGTTCGGGACGCAAGCCAAAGCTCTGTGTGCGGTTTTCTAAATTCTGTGTTCCGGTTCGAACGGCGAGAATCGCTGCCTTTACATCGGCCACCTTACAACGGAAGAATTCCGTATTGTCCTGCGAGATCGGGTCCTTAAACCGCTTTTTCAGTACGGCATGGACATCGTGATCGGTAAAGCAGGTGCCGTCGGGCTTCATGGCGGACTCCACCAACACGATACGATAAGGCTTCAATCCGTCGGGACGCTTTGTCGGATACTGTTGCGCGACACGCTTTTCTGCTCCGATCTCCGTATAGCCGACTTTCAAAAGCCCTTTATACTGCGGGTTCAGATCTTCGTATGCGTAAATTGTCGGATGCGCGTCTGGACGCGGTGGGAAAGTTACGGTTGCCATATCTTTTCTCCCTATTTTCTCAACAACGCAATAATTGAAACTGCCAACGCCGCAAGAGCGATTAATGTCGTAATACCGTATCGCACCCATTCCCAAATCTTCGGCTGGCGTTGTTTGCGTTTATACTGCTTCTTAAACTCAAAATAATGGATCCCTTTGTAAGTCAATTTAGCGATATATGACCATCTCTCAAATGACGAGGAATCAATTGCTTCGACATATCCAGCTTTTTTGAGTTCTAGGAACTCTTCATGGATACAATCTTTTTCTATTACGCCAAACTCCGCGCCGTGACTTTCTTGTTGAAACCTCCGCAAAACTGATTCAAGCCTCTTGTCCAAGATAACTAAATCGTCCATATATCACTCCATTGGCTTGATCATGGATTCGATGAATGCGATTTCTTCATCGGTTAAGCCGTATTTCACATATAGTTCTGCATCCGTCCACTTTCGGGCAAAGTCCTGAACTGGCACAAAAGCAAAATTGTTCTTCGCTATGTGTTGTGTGGATGTCGTTAATGAAACAAGAAATCTTACAAATTTACTTTTCAAGTAAAGAAGCAAATTTCCTGCCTCGTTCTCTGTGGAAAAAGCATCGACAACGAGATAAGTTTCAGTACAAACCGTCTTTGGCTGTAAAACCTCCATCGTAGAAAAGATTCTTCTCTTTCCGTCTTTATCTGCCCTGCCAGCATGATCATATGTTAAGTAGGACATAATAACTTTCCACTTATCTATCCATTCCTGTGCTTGCGGAACGTCTTTTCTCCAAAATGGACCTATTCCGCCATTATAGCGAAGTCTGATGTCTCCGTCTGTCGCCGGTTTAACATAAGTACGCAATCCAAATGGCTTCTGGGAGCTGACACGTTCCTTATAAAAACTCGATTCAACCTGAAGCACCTTATGAACAATAGACAACGCTTCGATATGCCTAATATAAATTGGATATTCGTTTAACCGACGAATAGCCTCTGTCGTTTTTCCATTATGTATTGTTATTGTTCTGCACTCGCCCAAATAATCTCTGTTCCATAGGAAATAGCAGATACCACCGGCAATATCCACTCCCGGAAAGCAATCCTCTGAATCGGTATAATCAACTAACGCTGAAACATGGGGATCATTCAGCATTTCGTCTCGAAAAGAATCTAAACCACGCCCTCCGGAAAACCATCTTGCAGGTATTACGAATGACATATATCGAGGATTCAGTTTCTTTGCCTGCATAATAAACTTTTGATATATAGGAGTAGCACTTGCTTTTTGCCCTCCGTCACTTAATTGATACGGAGGATTACCAATAATCACGTCAAACTTCATTTTCCAAAGCTCCTGTGGTTTTGTTGTATGTATATACTCGTAAGCGTGGGTTTCTAATTCGACATCACGATCATATTGTTCTTTGCTTGCACCACAGAATACGCAGTTCGCATGAGGGTTTCCTTTTGCGTCGTATGTTGTTTTACCCCACGTATGTGGTGTCCTCCGGAACCGAATATGCCCCTCTGCGCTCTCAAACTTACTGACGGAATACGCGCCGTTCGGATACTTGCTACAATAGACGCTGCGGCGGGACAGGAGAGAGGTCAGCTCGGTGATGGCGATGCCGTAGAGCTGCTCATGGAAGATGTGGTCCAGACGCTGCTGCAGATCAGGGATCTTGTTCTCCAGCCCGCGAATCAGGCGCTTTGCGATCTCGCGGAGGAAAACGCCGCTTTTGCAGGCTGGATCAAGAAACTTAGTATCTGGGTTTTCAAACAGTTCTTGCGGCAGCAGATCGAGCATGGTGTTTGCCACCTCTGGCGGGGTAAAGACCTCGTCGCTAGATAGGTTGGCAAGGCAGGAAAGCACGTCCGGGTTATAGAGACCGGTATAGAGATCGTCAGGCATCTTCCCAAATCCTCCTGTAATCTTTCGGTTCAAACTCACGGATGGGTTTCGGCGTCGGCTTGTTGGCCTCCGGATCGATCATCCAGTTTTCTGTTCCGAAAACCTCGTCCCCGAACAACGACATCTGAACGGAATAGTTATCCTTGTCAGGATTCTCTTCCAGCAACACATCCAATCGAAAATCACGACGCTTTACTTTATTCCCTAGAACGAAAGTCCACTCAGCAAATATGATGGGTTCTGCTGTATCCTGCCCTTGAGAATCTACTTTTTTCAAGGACAATGCATTTCCACACAATATATTTTTCTCAAGTATGAACCGAGCCGCCTTTCTACATTCGTCGTTTGCTTCATTCTTGCAGGCATTGCTATATGCCTCGTCCCAAATATCATAAAGGCGATTACGACACTCAATTGCATTATCATCCAGCAATTCGACTCCGTAGATGTTCATCAAAGCTATGATTGACCATTTTTCATAATCTGCAACGTTTCTGCCGTACATCCGTTTGACTACAGCTAGCTTGCGTCGTAGGATCTCAGCAAGGAAATTTCCATTGCCACAGGCAGGCTCTAGAAACCGACTGTCGATTCTCTCTGTTTCATTTTTAACTAAATCCAGCATTGCGTTGACCTCACGTTCTGCTGTAAACACCTCACCGTGATCGGCTACGCGCTGTCTGGACTTCACTAGTTTTTCCATAATCGGACGCCTTTCTTGCTAAGTAGAGCACTAAATCAGCTTTCACAAACCATTTCCATGATGTCGCTAACATCACATTGGAGGGCGATGCATATCTTCTCAATGATCTCTGTGTTCACGTGCTCATTCTTTGCAAGCTTTGTTATTGAAGCCGCACTTACTCCTGCGGCCTTTTGAAGGTCTTTCTTTTTCATATCTTTATCGATTAGCAGTTTCCACAGTTTCTTGTAGCTGATGACCATATAACAACCTCCGCCTTCTATCACACTAATTCATGCTAATATGATTATTAATTTTATCAAAATAAGCTCACCGTTTCAAGATTAAATCGCGCGAATGCAAGATATATTATCAATTTTACTTGATTGTTTATACAATCATTACGGAGGCAATTAGCTGGTTGTCATATTTACATAGATTTGCAGCCTGCTTGTTGAACAGCAGGCCGCAGTTGAAACTAATTCCCTTGCGCAATTGGGACAAAATGCAAAGCTACTCTTCTGTCATCCTTGCTTTATCTTCTCTCTACAAACCATCTTCCTATATTATTTCCGGCAATTGCCGTACTGCGTTCAAAGAATAAATAACTCTGATGCCCACCTATCATAATCGTGTACCGATCGCCTTGGCCACCAGCTTTCATCGCGGCGGCCTGTCGAATGTCGGTAACACGGTCGATCTCATACTTTCGGCCATCCTCCCATGTAATCTCTCGTGGGAGCATTATGCCATCATCACGGAAGTCTGCATTGACAGCCACATATACTTTTGATGGTTTAGCAGTCGGAATCGTCTGCCCCATAAGGCACCTCCACATCACGAAGGAAATTGCTTCGTGCGGTGATCGGAGGTTCTACCAATTTATAGCCCTTCCATTTCATCACACGAAATTTAAAATCAAGCAGTTCCATAGGAACTTTCAATGTAGATGCCGCCGCAAAGAATGTGTTGTCAGCATTCAATGTATCGAGCACCTCTTCGTCGTTCAGCAGGTACTCCGCCGCAAACAGGTTAGCTTCCTTTTCAAAACGAGAGGATTCATCGAACATACCAACATCGTGGAAGGCATGGACTCCACCTCGCGTATGGAGCTCGGAGTGACCTAATTCATGAGAGACTATGATTCTCTGAAGAACATAAGGAAGATCAGAATTATAGGTAATGGTCTTGATACGCTTCTTCTGTAGAAAAAATCCTTTTATAGAATCTGTCGCAAGCCCGAAAGGCTCAGGAAGAAGAATTATTCCCTTTTCTTGGCACAGAGCAAACGGATCGTTTTCGTGGTATCGCTTTTTCAGCTTTTCCACGGCATGCACAATTTCAGCATAGAGCAATGTTTATCACTCCCTTCTGCAAAAAAGCTAATCTTGCCTTTCCGGCAGTTTCATCCTACAACATTACCTGTCCAAAAAAACGGACTCCATCTTCCATCTAAGTAAAATGTACGTAAAGCGGTACTTATTCCACGTTTTTACGTCCAAACTTCACCCGTGCTTCCTCTTTGCAGGTGATATACGCTTTCATAACTGCCTCGAAGAAAGCATCTTTTTGATCCTGAGATAGTTCACCACCGGCAAATAGAGCGGCGTTATCTGAAAGCAGCTGCTCCACATCACGGGCACCTTTTGCGCCGTAACGCTCACGTGCCTCTTCGATATAGCCGTCCTTTTCAATGTCCTCTAAGGGATTCATGCACTCATCATCAGAAAGAAATTTAACTGAAACCTTGAGCGCCTTCGCCAGCTTCAGCATGGTTGCAGGCCGCGGGTACTTCTCTCCTTTTTCATATGCGAGAATCGTCCGCAGCGATACACCTGCTGCTTCTCCTAGCTGCGTCTGAGACAGTCCGAGTTCGTTCCGGGCCTCTTTGACTTTTTCGGAAAACGGCTTCATTTTGACACACTCCTTATGCCTAAGTATATAAGTTCCAAGAAGTTCAAAAGTTCTATTGACATAAGTTCTACTAAGTGCTAACATAATGGTCGAACTCATTGGAACTTGTTGGGCTCATTATACGCATTATTTAGAACATTGTCAATAGGGAAGTTCGCAAAAGTTCCGATAAGTTCTATGATTGTCAAGGAGAGTGAATATGAACGAAGAACGTGCGATTCTACATAGTGATTTGAATTCTTTCTATGCATCTGTCGAAATGATGCTCGACCCATTTTTGAAAGGAAAAGCTGTTGCCGTGTGCGGTTCAACAGAGAACCGCCATGGCATTGTTCTCGCTAAATCCGATCTTGCCAAGAAAGCTGGTGTAAAGACCGGAATGGTCAATTGGGAGGCTTGGCAACTATGCAAGGACCTGATCATGGTACCGCCACAGTACGATCAGTATCTGAAGTACAGCAAATTGACCCGGGCCATCTATGAGCGCTATACAGACCAGGTAGAGCCGTTCGGCATGGATGAGTGCTGGCTCGACGTTACAGGAAGTCGTGTGCAGGGCTCCCCTATGGAGATTGCCGAGCAGATCCGGAAGAGCATCCGAGAAGAGCTTGGCCTTACCGTCAGCATCGGCGTTTCTTTTAATAAGATATTTGCCAAGTTGGGTTCAGACATGAAAAAACCGGACGCGATTACGGAGATCACCAGGGATGGTTTCAGAGAAAAGGTATGGCCGCTGCACTGTTCAGAAATGATTTACTGCGGTCCGGCAACTACAAGGAAACTCGCTATATATGGGATCAACACGATCGGCGATGTTGCTAATACTGATCCTGCATTCCTCAAACAGCTACTCGGCGTGAACGGACTCTCGCTATGGATGTTCGCAAGCGGGAATGACACGTCGCGTGTCATGCAGAAGGATTTCGTTTCCTCGATCAAGTCTGTGGGGCACGGCATCACCTGCACTGCTGATCTTGAGAATGAGGATGAGGTCTTCCGAGTGATTCTCGAACTTTCACAGGATGTCGGTCACCGGCTGCGAATACATGGACTCTCCACCAGAGGTGTTCAGATATATGTACGGGGCAACGACCTCTTCGGTTCACAGTTTCAATGCAAGCTGCCGTACAAAACACAGCTTCCGGGAGAGATAGCACTTGCCGGATTCCGGCTGTTCCATGATAAGTATCGCTGGGCCAAGAACGTGAGAGCGGTATGCATCCGCGCGATCGACCTTGTCCCGAAGGACGCCCCAGAGCAGCTTTCCATCTTCGATGATACGGAGCGCAGGGAGAAACGGGAACGTATGGAGGATGCCGTAGAAGAGATCCGCGCACGCTTCGGAAAAAGGGCAATCACCTGTGCTTCATTGCTCGGTGATTTGAAAATACCCTGTGACGGCAGGGATACGGTCAAGATGCCCGGTCTAATGTATCAATAGGTTCAACGAATTATATATTTGAACCATTGACATTATTGGTACAAATGTGTATAATCATCGTACCAACGAAAGGAGATGCTTTTATGCCTAAGAAGATAGTTCAAGATGATGTAGAGACCGTCCTGATTGACGGAACAGAATACGAGTTAGTACTTCCAGAAGATTTCGCTGGTCTGATGAAGGCTATAAGGATCAGGGATCTGATTCAGGACGCAATTGCCACTTCATCCCCAGAGTATCACAACGCTAACCTTGAAGAGGGGTTAGAACTACAGCAAACGTACATCCGGTTCTACATGGACGAAGATGTTGGCGAATTTGACAACCGCAATCTCATTAACAACATTGCGTACCTTTCAAAAAAGAACGGTCTCCGAATTGGTGAACTCGAAAAGCTGCTCGGTCTTAGTGCTGGCTATATTTCCCGGACTGCTAAAGAGTCGTCGTCAAAGAAGCTGAGCATCGACGCAGTTTGGAAGATATCGAAGCTGTTTGAAGTAGATATGCATTCTCTTTTGGATTTGGATCTCCGCATCCCAAACCGGAATACAGATATCGTCGCGCTGTTTCTCGCTAAACTGTGCTATCAAACAGAACATCGGGAACAACTATGGGACGACTTTGGCGGAGCGTCTACCAGCCTCGATAGTCACTATGCGTCGATGAAGGTCTTCATCCCGAATGAAATTGGTACTGTTGACTATAAACCGGACCGGCTCGTCATGAGTAAGAGATATAAACTCCGGAGCGATGTTTACGGATGCTGGGTAACTGACGAGAAGCAGCTCCTTATGTTTGAATATGGTGACCCAGAGGCTGATCGGGCGGTTGGGTACGATTTCATCATGGTGACTACTACAAGTAACAATGGCAAGAGAAAACTTGAATGGGAGTACGCCTTTAGTTCCACATCGGATTGCACTCAAACAGTTTACGAGTACTCGGAAACGCTCATGCATGCTGTTATAGCACAGGTCATGGACACGGATGTTTCTGATGATGTCAGGGATATACTGACCGACTATCTCAAATGAGGAGGGACCTGCCTATGGAAGAAGCAACTGTACCTAAGCGCAAGCTCCTCAAAACCCCGCTTCACAAGATTCCAATCGGAGAAGCATATAAGAGCGGAGACGGACACTACGGCATCAGGATCAAGAAGCCAAAGGGCCAAGAATACGAAGACCTACCCCTTGACAGACTCCTATCGATGGTAGTGTCAGAAGCAGATAATCAATACGGCAAGGAGCAGGCACCCCACAGCGAGGGAGCCGCCGCCGGCAATAATAACTAAATAAACTCCGAACGAGCGAAACCGAATGCGAGTTTGGCCGGTGCGAGCATTTTACGGATGAAACCGTAAATGTTTGTACCGGCCTTTAGTTTTTCTAAGGAAGGAGGAATGCCTATGGAAGAAATCCGGGATTGTCTCGGACGATTGGCTTGTCGCGGCAATGCCGCAACCGGGTATGTCTCTTCCCTGTACAAAGGGCATCGCACGACAGCGTATCTGTCGGTCGGTGAAACTTTCACAGTCGAAAGAGATAACACAAGGACCGAAGTGACACGGGTCACCACCTCGGCGTTTAAAGTGCGCAGCTATAAAACAGCTGCCTGATCCACCTAATTAGAAGTCCGCAGAGCTGCTTGACGGCCATGGACATAGTTGAATCCCTCACGGGATGACTGTGCCATTGGCCGTCATTTTTAGTTTCTACGGACGGCTGCCCCTGCGGATTTCGAAACCACGAAATTCACAGGAGGCAACAAATGAAATCTTCTGACAATCAGTACCGTATCTACATCAAGTCTACCCGCGAGTGGATGGCAGTCCCCGAAGAAGTCTACCGAGAACATGTCCGTCACTACGATACCTTCCGCAAAAGACAGCAAAGCCGTGGCGAGTGCGCCTGCCCGAAAAGCAGGTTCTGGCTCTGTGACGGTGATTGTCTGAATTGCGAGTTCCACCATGCAACTATGAACTCCCTCGATTACACCGTTGAAAGCAAGGATGGCGATACCTATTCCCCTATTGACCAGATCTACGATCCGTCACCGTCCATCGAAAGCGTTGTCTGCGACAAGGTCGAACTTGATCGGCTCTTTGCCCGGCTGAACGAGCTCATGCCCGAAGCCACCGAGATCGGCAGGCTACGGCAGCAGGGTTTGTCCGACTCCGCGATCGCAGACGCACTCGGCATCAAACGGACCACATTCCTGTCCCGGCTGAAGAAGGTTAAGGCCCTGCTTGCGGACGAGTATCCCGACTTCTTCTAAGGCGACAACTTTTTTCAGATTTCCATTCCGGACCTTCGTCAAAACGCCGACCTCACCTCCATTGGGAAGTGTAAGGAGCGCAACAGACAAGGCTCCGGAATGGAGGTGAACGGGATGCACGACACCCAACGACATGGTCCCCCGGACGCAGAAGTCATCGATGTCCTGATGGATATCAGCTATGTGTCCGCACGAATGGCAAGGAAGCTTCGAGTCCTTGCAGCAAAAAGACAATCCGAGGAAGGAGGTAAACGAGATGAGCAAAATGGCCGAAGTAGCGGAGATCATCAACGCATTGCGGGATGTTGCTTCTTCTATTAACAGCATCGCTGACGATCTGACCGACATGTTCAGCTACAGCAGCAAGACCCCGGAGATCGCGCCTGCTCCGGAGAAAGCACTCTCCCTCGAAGAAGTCCGTGCGATTCTGGCAGGCAAATCCCGCGACGGCTTTACTGCTCAGATTCGAGACCTTCTTCAGAAGTACGGAGCCAGCAAACTGTCAGAGATCGACCCGGCAAACTACAAGGCTCTGGTCGCAGACGCGGAGGTGCTCGGCAATGCCTAACCACGCACTTCTCTCTGCGTCTTCCTCCCACCGCTGGCTCCACTGCCCTCCTTCGGCAAGGCTCTGCGAAGGGTATGACGACAAGGGCAGCAATTTCGCCGCTGAAGGCACCGACGCCCATGCGCTCTGCGAGTACAAGCTCCGGACAGCGCTCGGCATGGAAGCGAAAGATCCGACCGAGGACCTCTCCTGGTACGACGCCGAGATGGAGGAATCCACAACCGGGTATGCAGCGTTCGTCATGGAACTTGTCGAGGAAGCCAAGAAGAACTGCTCGGACCCGGTAGTCCTGATCGAGCAGCGGCTTGATTACTCTCGGTACGTGGCAGAGGGCTTCGGAACCGGCGACTGCGTCATCATCGCAGACGGTACCCTGCACATCGTCGACTTCAAGTATGGCAGAGGCATCCTGGTCGAGGCCGAGGACAACCCGCAGATGATGCTTTACGCACTGGGGGCTCTGGAACTGTTCGACTGTCTCTACGACATCGACACCGTCAGCATGACGATCTTCCAACCCCGACGCGGAAACGTCAGCACCTATACCCTCTCGAAAGCGGACCTCTACGAATGGGCAGATACGGTTCTTGCCCCGGCCGCAGAGCTCGCTTGGAGTGGTGAAGGCGAATACCACTGCGGCGAATGGTGCCAGTTCTGCAAGGCGAAGGCTGACTGCCGGGAACGGGCCAACGCGAACATGGAGCTCGCCAAGTACGAGTTCAAGCAACCGCCGCTTCTGACCGACGAAGAGGTCGAAGAGATTCTCGGTCGGATCGATGAGCTCATCGCGTGGGCATCCGACATCCGCGACTATGCGCTGCAGGCGGCGATCAGCGGTAAGCACTGGACCGGTTACAAACTGGTCGAGGGCAGATCCAACCGCAAGTACACCGATGAGCGGGCGGTCGTCGCAGCCGTAAGAGCCGCCGGATACGACCCCTACGAGCACAAGGTCCTCGGCGTCACCGCCATGACCACGATGCTCGGGAAGAAACAATTCAATGACATCCTTGGCGGGCTTGTAACGAAGCCGCAAGGGAAACCCACGCTGGTGCCGGACAGCGATAAACGACCGGCAATGACAAACATTATTTCTGAATTTATGGAGGACAACTGATATGTCAAATAAACCTGTAAACCCCTTGAAAGTCATCACTGGCAAAGACACCCGCTGGTCATATGCGAACCTCTGGGAAGCAAAGTCCATCAATGGCGGCACCCCGAAGTTCAGCGTTAGTCTCATTATCCCGAAGTCGGACACTGTGACTGTGCAGAAGGTCCGCAACGCGATTCAGGCCGCCTATGAAGAAGGACAGGCCAAGCTCAGAGGCAACGGTCGCACCGTCCCGCCCCTGACCGCGATCAAGACACCGCTTCGTGACGGCGACACCGAGCGCCCGGACGATCCAGCATACGCTGGCTGCTACTTCATCAACGCGAACAGCGCTACGGCTCCCGGGATCGTGGACGCGGACTGCAACCCGATCCTGACCCGTTCCGAGGTCTACTCCGGCGTGTACGGCAGGGCGAGCATCAACTTCTACGCATTCAATTCCAACGGCAACAAAGGCATCGCCTGCGGGCTCAACAACCTGCAGAAGATCCGTGACGGAGAACCCCTCGGCGGCAAGGCCAGCGCAGCGTCTGACTTTGCTACGGATTCCGATGAAGACTTCTTGTCTTAAGGAGGTGCCCTATGAACGCAACGACGATCCTCTGCATCCTGCTTCTGTCCCTGTCCATCGTTATGACCTTGTTCTTACTGGTCAGGTCCATCATCGACACCATTCAGGAGCACAAGCGCGATAAGCGCAACGCTCAGTGGGAAGCAGAATACCAGGCAGCACGCATGAAGAGCCTCGAAAAGTAAGTACCGGCCTGCGGGTGGTGGGAGCAATCCTGCCACCCGATCAGGCAGCAGACGTATCTAAATGAAAACACTCAGCATCGACATTGAAACATACAGCAGCGTGGAGCTGCCGAAGTGTGGGGTCTACAAATACACCGAGGCACCGGATTTCGACATCCTGCTCTTCGGCTACTCCGCCGATGGAGGGCCGGTGCAGGTAGTCGACCTCGCTTCCGGGGAGACGATCCCAAATGAGGTCGTTGCCGCGCTGACAGACGACTCAGTGACAAAGTGGGCGTTCAACGCGCAGTTTGAGCGGATCTGCCTCTCGCGCTGGCTACGGGATCATGGCGGTTTCGACAATACCGGCTATAGCATCCCGGAGGATAGCGTCGGGAACTACCTTGAACCGGCTGCATGGAAGTGCACCATGATCTGGTCCGCGTATATGGGCCTGCCGCTTTCTCTGGAAGGCGTCGGTACCGTGCTGGGGCTTGAGAAAAAGAAGCTGACCGAGGGCAAGGACCTTATCCGATACTTCTGCCAGCCCAGTGTCCCGACGAAAGCAAACGGTGGGCGGACCCGAAATCTTCCTCGGCATGCTCCTGATAAGTGGGCCGCGTTCAAGCGATACAACATTCGTGACGTCGAGGTCGAGATGTCCATTCAGGATAAGCTCGCCCGGTTCCCCGTTCCGGATACGGTCTGGGAGGAATACCACCTCGACCAGCAGATTAACGACCGGGGCGTTGCCATCGACAGAGAACTGGTCCGACAGGCGATCGAGATGGATGCGCGTTCCCGTGCTGAACTCACCACCGCTATGAAAGCTCTGACCGCGCTCGAGAACCCGAACTCCGTCCAGCAGATGAAGCAGTGGTTCTCAGATAACGGGCTTACCATCGACTCCCTCGGAAAGAAGGAAGTCATGGAACTGCTCAAGACCGCACCAGCAGAGCTTCAGACGGTCCTCCTTCTCCGACAGCAGCTTGCAAAGTCCTCGATCCGTAAGTATCAGGCTATGGAAAAGGCGGTCTGCGTGGATGGTCGTGCACGCGGCATGTTCCAGTTCTATGGCGCGAACCGAACCGGACGCTGGGCGGGACGCATCATTCAGATGCAGAACCTGCCCCAGAACCATTTGTCAGATCTGGCCGAGGCACGAGCGCTGGTACGGTCTGGTGACTTTGATGGCGTAGAGCTACTCTACGAGGATGTCCCGGACACGCTATCCCAGCTAATCCGGACCGCCTTTATTGCGAAGCCCGGGTACAAGTTCATCGTGGCAGACTTCTCTGCGATCGAAGCACGGGTCCTCGCCTGGTTTGCCGGGGAGCGCTGGCGACAGGAGGTATTCGAGTCCGGCGGCGACATCTACTGCGCTTCGGCCTCGCAGATGTTTAAGGTCCCGGTGGAAAAGCATGGCGTGAACAGGCATCTTCGGCAGAAAGGCAAGATCGCAGAACTCGCGCTCGGATACGGCGGCTCGATCGGTGCGCTGAAAGCTATGGGCGCTCTCGACATGGGACTGACGGAAGACGAGCTTCAGCCGCTGGTCACAGCATGGCGTAACTCGAACCCGAACATCGTGAAGTTCTGGTGGGAGATCGACCGGGCGGCTATGAATGCGGTCAAGTACCACATGAACGGCGAGGTGGACAGCATCCAATTCTGCTACCAGAGCGGCATGTTGTTTATAACCCTCCCCTCCGGCAGACGCCTGTCCTACGTCAAACCTAAGCTCGGGACAAACCAGTTCGGCAGCGAATGCATCACCTACGAGGGTATCGGCAGCACAAAGAAATGGGAACGGCTGGAAACCTATGGTCCGAAGCTCGTGGAAAACATTGTGCAGGCGACCGCCCGGGACCTTCTCTGCTACGCTATGCGCACGCTTTCGCACTGCTTCATCACCATGCACATCCATGACGAGCTGGTCATCGAGGCCGATCCGCGCATGTCGCTGGAAGCGGTCTGTGAGCAGATGGGTCGAACCCCACCGTGGGCTGAAGGATTGAAGCTCCGCGCCGACGGGTACGAGACCCCGTTCTACAAAAAAGACTAATGGAGGTAACCAATATGGCTGACTATAAGAACGCAGAAGGATACCCAGACCCGACAGCTTTCGGGGCCTTCTGTGCCATTGAAAAAGAAGAAAAAGCACTCCGAGCATTCCGACCGATCGTGTACATCTGCAGTCCGTATGCCGGAGACATTGAAACTAACACCGCTGCCGCGAGGCGCTATTGCCGGTTTGCCGTGGAAGCCGGATACATTCCCATCGCGCCGCACCTGCTCTTCCCGCAGTTCTTGAACGATTCCGATCCCAAAGAACGTGAGCTGGGCCTGTTCTTCGGGAACGCGCTCCTCTCAAAATGCGCAGAGATGTTCGTGTTTGGAAGCCGGATCTCCGAAGGCATGGAAGCCGAGATCAAGCGTGCGACGTGGAAGGGACATCGCATCCGCTACTTCACCGAATCCTGTGAGGAGGTAACCCAATGAAATTCACGCTCTACCATTCCGATAGTCGGGAAACCCCTGCTAACTGCACATACATGCACAAAGTTGAGGTTACCGATAAAGATACCCTGCTCCGTGCCGTGGCACACGACTATGTCTGCGCCGAGTATAAGGACGGGTACCGCAGCAACGATAACTTTCTCGGTTCCGATTGTCTGCCCGTGGACTGCGACAACGATCACAGCGAGGATCCGGAAGCATGGGTCTATCCGTCCGATGTTGCAAACGCGTTCCCCGGCGTGGCGTTTGCGGTCCATTACAGTCGGAACCACATGAAGATGAAAGCGGGCAAAGCAGCAAGGCCGAAGTTCCATGTGTTCTTCGCCATCGCCCGCGTCACGGATGCCGGTCAGTACAGTGAGCTGAAGAAACTGGTAAACACGATCTTCCCGTACTTCGATACCAAGGCGCTCGACGCTGCCCGGTTCTTCTTCGGAACACAGAAACCGCAGGTCGAGATCTTCGACGGACCAATGACGCTCTCCACGTTTCTTGCGGACGAGGATTTCGACGCTGATCTGGATTCCGGCAGTTACGGTGACATCGTGATCCCGGAAGGCAGCCGCAACGCTACCCTCTCGCACTACGCCGGTCGCATCCTGAAGCGGTTCGGGAACACGGAAGAAGCGCACGCCCATTTCGAGGAAGTAGCCGCCCGCTGCCAGCCGCCGCTGGAGCATACGGAACTTGATACGATCTGGCGCAGCGCACAGCGGTTCTATGAAAAGATCTCCTCGCAGGACGGGTACATCTCGCCGGAGCAGTATAACCAGGACCTGCAGCTCAAGCCCACCGACTACTCCGATGTCGGTCAGGCCACCGTGCTGTCGAGGGAGTACGAGGACCGGCTCCGATACTCGCCTTCGACGGACTTTCTCGTCTATAACGGCCGGTTCTGGGAGGAGTCCAAGCCTAAGGCACAGGCCATCGCACAGGAGCTCACTTCCCGGCAGTTGGACGAGGCGGATACCGAGATTAAGAAGGCGACCCACGAGCTCATGAAGAACGGTGCATGGGATCTGTTGGCTTCTATGGGGCCGAAGAAAGCAGCGGCGGTGTTCAATCCGGAACAGACACGTTCCTTCCAGAAGTATGAGAATGCCACCACGTACCGGAACTTTGCCATCAAGCGCAGGGACTCGAAGTACATCACTGCCGCCATGAAGGAAGTGCACCCCATGGTCGAGATCGATCAGAAGGCGCTGGATGCGGACGAGTATCTGCTGAACACACCGTCTGCCACATACGATCTCCGCGTCGGGCTCTCCTCGGCGCAGGACCATAACGCGGCGGACCTGATCACGAAGCAGACCACCGTCGACCCGTCGGATGAAGGTATGGAGATCTGGGAGGATGCGCTTTCCACCTTCTTCTGCGGTGACAAGGACCTCATCCGCTATGTGCAGGATATTGCCGGGCTCTCCGCCATCGGCAAAGTCTGTGTTGAGGGGCTCATCATCGCATACGGAGAAGGCCGGAACGGGAAGTCTACTTTCTGGAACACACTTTCCCGGGTGCTCGGAACGTACAGCGGGAACATGTCCGCCGATACCCTGACGGTCGGCTGCAAGCGGAATGTGAAACCGGAGCTGGCCGAGGTCAAGGGCAAACGACTGATCATAGCCGCCGAGCTCGAGGAAGGCATGCGGCTCAACACCTCGAATGTCAAACAGCTCTGCTCCACCGACGAGATCTATGCGGAGAAGAAGTACAAGGACCCGTTCAGCTTCGTGCCGAGCCACACCCTCGTGCTGTACACGAACCACCTGCCGAAGGTCGGAGCGCTGGATGACGGGACGTGGCGCAGGATGATCGTGATCCCGTTCAATGCCAAGATCGAAGGCGCATCGGATATCAAGAACTATGCCGATTACCTATACGAGAAGGCTGGCGGCGCGATCCTCAAGTGGATCATGAACGGAGCCAAGCGTGTGATCGGAAAGAAGTTCGATATCAGAAAGCCCGCCGTCGTGGATGAGGCGATTCGGAAATATAAGGAGAACAACGACTGGCTCACGCATTTTCTTGATGACTGCTGTGAGATCGATCCGTCGTTCTCTGCTAAGTCCGGTGATGTCTACAACGCATACCGCAGCTATTGCATGCAGGTGGGCGAGTATATTCGCAGCACTTCTGATTTCTATACGGCTCTGGAAACGGTCCGTGGCTTCGATCGGCGCAGGACCAGCAAGGCCAATATCATGATCGGCCTGCAGCTGAAGTCGGATTTCATGCAGTAACCCACTATAGTGGAGGTCGTGTAACTGTTTTCCAAAACTATTCTATAGACCTAAAAAACAGCCTATAAGAAAAGTTTCGGAAATGAGGCTCACGACCTCCACACCCCCACTTTAATTCCGGATGGTAAAACATATGCGAGAGAAAAATATAGAACAAAAACTGGTCAAAGCAGTAAAAAGTGCTGGCGGCATCGCGCCAAAGCTCACCTGTCCCGGATTCGACGGCATGCCGGATCGTCTGGTCCTTATGCCGGAAGGCAGGATCGGGTTTGTGGAAGTCAAGGCACCCGGCAAGGAACCGAGGCCTTTGCAGGTAAGGCGACACGAGATGCTTCGGAATCTGGGATTCAAGGTGTACGTCCTTGATGATCCGGAGCAGATTGGAGGGATAGTGCATGAGATACGAACCACATGAGTACCAGCGCTACGCGACCCGGTACATCGAGGAGCATCCCTGTTCCGCTGTCCTGCTGGACATGGGTCTTGGGAAAACGAGCATCACGCTAACGGCCATCGCGGACCTGCTATTCGACAGCTTTGAGGTGCACAAGGTCTTGGTCATCGCTCCGCTTCGGGTCGCCCGGGATACATGGAGCGCCGAGCTTATCAAGTGGGACGAGTTGCACCATCTGACCTACTCTGTTGCCGTTGGAACCGCGTCCGAACGGAAAGCTGCTCTGATGCGGAAGGCGGATATCTACCTCATCAACCGAGAGAATGTACAGTGGCTGATCGAGAAAAGCAAGCTCCCGTTCGACTACGACATGGTCGTGGTAGACGAGCTCTCTTCGTTCAAGAACCACCAGTCCAAGCGCTTCAAAGCACTGATGCAGGTCCGGCCCCGGATCAAGCGCATCGTCGGGCTCACCGGCACCCCGGCCAGCAACGGACTCATGGACCTGTGGGCTGAGTTCAAGGTAATCGATATGGGCAAGCGTCTCGGCAGGTTCATTACCGGGTACCGGCAGGAGTATTTCGTACCGGACGCTATGAACGGACAGATCGTGTACAGCTATCGCCCGAAGCCCGGTGCCGAGGCAGCGATCTACCAGCAGATCTCGGATATCACGATCTCCATGAAGTCAACCGACCATCTGAAGATGCCGGAACTCATCTCCAATGCGTACAAGGTCTATCTCAGTCCCGACGAGCGTGAAACCTACGACGAGATGAAGAAACAGTTCGTTCTGGACCTTCCTGATGGCGAGATCACCGCCGCCAACGCTGCTGCCCTTTCCGGGAAACTCAGTCAGCTTGCCAACGGCGCGATCTATGACGACACCGGCAGCGTCGTTCCGATTCATGACCGGAAGCTGGATGCGCTGGAGGACATCATCGAGTCTGCGAACGGGAAACCGCTGCTGGTGGCGTACTGGTACCAGCACGACCTTGAGCGGATCGCAAAACGGCTGCATGAGCGGCATATCCCGTTCTCCAAACTGGATAAGGCCGACAGCATCCGCAGATGGAACAACGGCGAAATTCCGGTAGCGCTGATCCACCCGGCCTCTGCCGGACACGGGCTCAACCTACAGACCGGCGGCAGCACCATTGTCTGGTTCGGGCTCACATGGTCGCTGGAACTCTATGCCCAGACGATCGCGAGGCTCTGGCGACAGGGACAGACTTCGGAAACGGTGGTTGTACAGCACATCGTGACCGACGGGACCATAGACGAACAGATCCTCCGGGCACTGAAAGCAAAGGACAAAACGCAAGCGGCACTAATCGCTGCAGTCAAAGCCAATCTTACGACAAACAACGACAATCCTTGCCAATCCGAGTGATCAAACTTCGGAGGTAAGAATATGACCCCTTATCAGGAACTTGCAAACGCAATCATTGAACAGGCCGCAAAGGACTACAGAACCGCACTCGCGTACCACTTGAAGCATCCCGGAAACCCGAAGTATCAGCAGAACGTGTGCGAGATCGAGCGGTTCTTCCGGTCCGACTGGTACGATGCGCTGACGGACCTCGACGGTGAATACCTGATCCGTGAAATCCGCCGCAGAGTACAAAGCGAGGTGGCGGTATGACGGCAAGGACGTACCTCTCGCAATCGCTCCGGCTGAACCAGCGGATCAATTCCAAACTGGAGCAGATCCAGTCGCTCCGGGAACTGGCCACCAAATGCACGCCCTTTCTCACCGGCATGCCCAAGAGCCCTAATCAAGGCAGCTCTGTCATGGCGGATGCGGTGATCAAGATCGTGAATCTGGAAGCAGAGCTCCAGCAGGACATTGACCGGCTGGTGGATCTGAAGAAGGAGATCATGACGGTCATCAAGGCCGTGGACAACTACGAGTGCCAGACACTGCTGGAGCTACGATACCTGTGTTTCAAAAGCTGGGAGCAGATAGCCGTTGACATGGGCTATAACGTGCGGCACGTGTACCGGCTCCATGACGAAGCGCTTCTGAAAGTGAGCGTTCCGCAAACACAGCAGTAAATGTCACTATATGTCATGTAGCCTTCTATAGTATGCTATCCTTGCGAAAAAAGAATGGACCGAGCCTTGTGGGGATTCCCTGCAGGGCTTTTTGTATGCCCAAAGCGAGGTGAGGATGTGCCAAGAAGTCCAAAGAAACCCTGTGCCTATCCCGGCTGCCCACATTTGACCAGCAAGCGGTTCTGCCCGGAACACGAGAAGCTGAACCGTGATCAGTACAACCGGTACGAGCGCAGCCCTGACATCAACAAGAAATACGGCAGAGCTTGGAAGCGTATCCGGGACAGTTACGCGGCGGCGCACCCGCTGTGTGAGATGTGCCTGAAGGAAGGACGACTGACCCCCATGGGGGAGGTCCACCATATTTTACCGATTTCACAAGGAGGCACGCATGCGCGGAGCAACCTGATGAGTCTCTGCCAATCCTGTCACACAAAAATCCACCACTCGCTTGGAGATCGGTGACCCGTAGGGCGGTCTAAATCTCTACGACCCCGTGCACGGACAGCGGCGTGGGGTCACGAACGCAAAAATCAGAAATCAAACGGGGTATTGACCCCGGATGAACAAAGCGAGGTGAAATGTGTGGCAAAAGACGGAACCATGCGCGGCGGTCAGCGCGTCGGTGCAGGCCGTAAAAGCAAGGCGCTGGCCGACAAGATCGCGGACGGCAGGCTCGATGGCGCGATGGTGCTCCCGGAACCGACCGAGATTGAAGGAGCGGATGTCCCGCCGGTCAAAGAGTACCTGAAGGCGTCCCAGAAGAACGGCAAAGACCTGTGTGCTGAGGCGGTGTACCGGGATACTTGGAACTGGCTCAAGGCTCGCGGCTGTGAAACGTTAGTAAACAACCAGCTGATCGAGCAGTACGCCATGTCTGTTTCCCGATGGATTCAGTGCGAGGAAGCGATCTCCGAGTTCGGGTTCCTTGCCAAGCACCCTACCACCGGGAACGCCATCGCCTCACCGTATGTGGCTATGAGCCAGACCTACATGAAGCAGGTCAATCAGGTCTGGTACCAGATCTACCAGATTGTGAAAGAAAACTGTGCCGTGGAGTACGGCGGCAGGAATCCACAGGATGATTTGATGGAGCGGCTGCTCTCCGCTCGGAAAGGAAACTGAAATGTTTGAAAAAGTTAACCCGTCGCATCCCGACAAGATCGCAGACCGGATCGCCGGTGCGCTTGTCGATTTGGCGTATCGGAAAGAGGAAAACCCGAGAATTGCTGTCGAGGTCCTGATCGGCCACGGCGTTTGTCATATCATAGCGGAAACATCCGTGCATCTTTCGGAGACTGAGGTTTCCGGGATCGTTTCAAGGACCGCTGGTTCCGTCGAGGTCGACTATAAGGAGGTGCCGCAGGACGGGCATCTGGCTCAGAACCAGAAGAACGGCATCCGCTGCGGCGACAATGGTATCTTTAAAGGTGTCCCAGTCACGGATGAACAGGAGGATCTGACAGAGATCGCGTTCCTGCTGTATGAGCTATACCCGTTTGACGGGAAGTTCATTCTGGACAAGGATAAGTTCATTATCTGCCAGAGCAACGTGGAAACTGACCTGATCGAGGGCATGTTCCCCGAAGCGCTGGTGAACCCGCTCGGAGACTGGACCGGCGGCACGGAAGTGGACTCCGGCGCGACGAACCGGAAGCTCGGAAGCGATATGGCTGACTCCGTGACCGGCGGTGGTTTGCATGGCAAGGACCTCAGCAAAGCGGATGTGTCCGTGAACATCTATGCGTGGCTGAAAGCGCAGCGTACTGGAAAGCCTGTGGAACTCTGCTGTGCCATCGGCGACGATACGATTGATGGGCTTTCATACTCCGAGATAGTGGAGACAGCCCGGGCGTACATTCAGACGATTGGCGGATTTGAAAAGTTTGCGGAATGGGGTCTTGTACGATGAGAACCACCACTGAAATGAAACTTGTCCCGATCGACAGACTCGTTCCGTATATCAATAACGCCCGCACCCACTCCCCGGAGCAGATCAACAAGCTCAGATCCTCTCTGCGGGAGTTCGGTTTTATAAACCCAGTCATTATCGACCGTGACTACGGCGTCATCGCGGGCCACGGGCGTATCCTCGCGGCAAAAGAGGAAGGCATCACCGAGGTGCCCTGCGTCTTTGCCGACTACCTGACCGAGGCGCAGAAGAAAGCGTACATCATCGCGGACAACCGGATGGCCATGGATGCCGGATGGGACGAAGAACTGCTGCGCGTTGAGATCGAGGCGTTGCAGGCTGAAGCCTTTGATGTTTCCCTGACCGGCTTTGATCCAAACGAGATCGACGACTTGTTCAAGGAAAACCTAAAGGACGGTCTCCATGACGACGATTTTGACATCGAAGCCGAGCTCAAGAAGCCGACCTTCACCAAGGCGGGCGACGTGTGGACGCTTGGACGGCACAGGCTGGTCTGTGGGGACTCCACGAAGAAGGAAACCTACGACATCCTGATGGACGGCAAGAAGGCCAACCTTGTGCTGACCGACCCGCCGTACAACGTGAACTACGAAGGCACCGCCGGGAAGATCAAGAACGATCACATGGCAAACGATGCTTTCTACCAGTTCCTGCTCGATGCCTTCACCAACATGAAAGCGGTCATGGCGGACGATGCTTCCATCTATGTGTTCCATGCGGACACCGAAGGGCTGAACTTCCGCAGAGCGTTTGCCGATGCAGGGTTCTACCTATCCGGGTGTTGCATCTGGAAAAAGAACTCGCTTGTGCTGGGCCGCAGCCCCTATCAGTGGATTCATGAACCGGTGCTGTTCGGTTGGAAGAAATCCGGGAAGCACGCCTGGTATGCCGGTCGGAAGGAGACCACGGTCTGGGAGTACGACAAGCCCAAGAAGAACGCGGACCATCCGACCATGAAGCCGATCGCGCTGCTGGCCTACCCGATCATGAACTCCTCCATGACGAACGCACTGGTACTGGACCCGTTCGGCGGTTCCGGCAGCACGCTCATCGCCTGTGAACAGTCGGAGCGCACCTGTTACACCGTGGAACTGGACGAGAAATACTGCGACGTCATTATTAAGCGGTACATCGAACAGGCCGGTTCCGCAGAGAGTGTGACGGTATTCAGAGACGGGGTCACACTCCGTTTCGATGAAGTATCGACCGTAGACGAACAGGGCCTTATCTTCTGAAAAAAGTACAGAAATCGCTCAAAAATAACTTGCTATTCTGTGGCTTTAGAGTGATGTATACAGTACAAAAAACAAGGAGGTAACCCAATGAAACTACACTACAACGCCACAGGACCGGATCGCAAAGAACTGGTCGCAGTCATCTCCAAGACGATCGGCATGAAGCCAGTCTACAAGGGCATGCCCACCTGCACCTACGCGGTCAACAACATCCTCATCGAGAAGGATGGCACGGTGGTCTACGACGAGCGCACGGATCAGGATACGATCGAAGCAGTCATCATCGCCCTTGCCGCAGCAGGCTTTCAAGCTGAGACGGGAAACGACAAAGAAGAAGGCCCCGCCGGGGTTGCGATCCAGATGCCGCTTTCGATCTTTACCGAAAGCCAGCTTCAGAACCTTTATGACCTGGTCGCCGCCAAGGGTAGCCTAATCAAAAAGGCACTCGGTGTTAGTGAGCTTCCCATCAACATCGAAGGCAAGAAGCTGGACTTCCCATGGTTCCAAAAGTACGAGTCACCGGACGAGGTCAAGGCCTACATGCACTTTGTGACCGCGCTTTGCGACATGGCCCGGAACCAAAAGCGGATCACTGCCAAGGAGAAGCCGGTCGACAACGACAAGTACGCATTCCGCTGCTTCCTGCTCCGACTCGGGTTCATTGGAAACGAGTACAAGGCTGAACGCAAGGTTCTGCTTCGAAACCTCACCGGGTCCTCAGCCTTTAAGAGCGGCGTGAAGAAAAAGGAGGTGGACACATGCGAATGATTAGCAAAGTGGCCCTTGAGGGCTTACGTCGGCGTTACACGCCCGGCACACGGGTGGAGCTCGTTGAGATGGACGATATTCAGGCTCCCCCGATCGGAACGAAAGGCACGGTCATCGGCGTGGATGATATTGGCTCCATCATGGTTGCATGGGACAACGGCTCCGGCCTGTCAGTCGCATACGGCGCAGATATTTGCAGGGTGGTGAACGACGATGAATGAAACGATCCGAAACCAGATTCTTGCCATCCGGGACATGGGGCTCACTAACATGTTTGATGTGCATATGGTGCAGCGGCTGGCCTACGAGAGGAATTACTTCGAGCTCGTGATTTTCCTCGAGGAACACCGAAAAGAGTACGTTCAATTCATCCTTTACGGTGACGAGTGAGCCAGCAAAAAAAGTGTGAAAAACCTTGATAAATCTCTAAAAAATGACTTGCTATTATGTCGTTTTAGAGTGATATATACACTACCCCAAGGGGAAACCACACTACGGAGGACAAGAACATGACAATCCGCGAGATCAACATGAACCTGAAGCGCACCGCACAGGCAGCCCTTTACAGCGAGTACGGCTTCCAGCCCGCCCTCGACCGCATCACCCTTCTGGAAGGCAGCGACGACAGAACCTACATTCGGTTCAAGGTCGGCAGCCACGAATACTCCTTCGACTCCTACAAATGGCCGGACGGCAGCGTTTGGGTCGGCAAGGGCACGATCGAGAAAGAGAGCTAAGGAGGACACGGCCATGACGATCAACGAGGCATTGAGAAAGTACTGGCTCCCAAGCCCGACTTGCTCAGAGGATTTGGAAACCCGCTGGAGCAAGGTTCTAACGTTTGGCGACAAGCTGGTTCTGGCCGGGTACTACTACAACGGAAAGAACAAGCCCTGCTACTATGGAGCAACCTACGAGTTCCTGACTGATGACCACACCTGCGAGGGCGCGATTGGGCTCCGGGCAGCAAGCGAGGTCGAGTTCGAGGACGACGGGCACGCGATCCTCTGGGCGATGCAGCAGTAAACAATAATAACCTTGGAGCATGAGCCGACCGGCTCTGTTCCTCGTTATGAAGGTCGCTTCGGGCGGCTATTTTTTATGCCCTTTTGGAGGTGATGATTTGAGGCGAATGAAGAAATACACGCTGACGAAGTTCAAGGCGAGGGACTCCGTCTACGATAAAGCGAAAGCCGACTACGCGGTCTCGTTCATCGAGTGTCTCTGCCACACCAAGGGCACATGGGCCGGGAAACCGTTCACCCTGATTGATTGGCAGGAGCAGATCATTCGGGACATCTTCGGCATCATCAAGCCCAACGGATACCGGCAGTTCAACACCGCCTACATTGAGATCCCCAAGAAGATGGGAAAATCGGAGCTCGCGGCTGCGGTCGCGCTCCTGCTCACATGCGGCGACGGTGAGGAACGTGCGGAGGTCTACGGATGCGCAGCGGATCGCCAGCAGGCTTCGATCGTATTCGAGGTCGCTGCGGACATGGTCCGTATGTGTCCGGCGCTGAACCGCAGGGTCAAGATCCTGACGGCCACGAAGCGAATCGTGTACCTGCCAACGAACAGTTTCTACCAGGTGCTGTCCGCAGAGGCGTACTCGAAGCACGGGTTCAATATCCACGGCGTGGTGTTTGACGAGCTGCACACCCAGCCGAACCGGAAGCTCTTTGACGTTATGACCAAGGGCTCTGGCGATGCTCGTATGCAACCGCTTTACTTCCTTATAACCACTGCCGGGACAGACACGAAATCCATCTGCTACGAAACGCACCAGAAGGCAAAGGATCTGCTGGAAGGCCGGAAGATCGATCCGACCTTCTATCCGGTGATCTACGGTGCAGACGAGAACGACGATTGGACGGACCCGAAGGTCTGGAAGAAGGCAAACCCGTCGCTCGGGATCACAGTCGGGATCGACAAGGTCAAAGCGGCCTGCGAGTCCGCAAAACAGAACCCCGCCGAGGAGAACGCGTTCCGGCAGCTCCGACTCAATCAATGGGTCAAGCAGGCTGTGCGCTGGATGCCTATGGAGAAATGGGACCGGTGCGCTTTTGCGGTAAACGAGGACGACCTCGAAGGCCGGGTCTGCTACGGCGGTCTCGACCTCTCCTCCACAACGGATATCACGGCGTTTGTGCTGGTGTTCCCACCGTTGGATGAAGAGGACAAGTTCGTGATCCTGCCCTACTTCTGGATACCGGAAGAGAACATGGACCAGCGGGTCAACCGGGATCACGTTCCTTACGATGTGTGGGAGCGTCAGGGATACCTGCAGACCACGGAAGGAAACGTCGTCCATTACGGCTACATCGAGAGGTTCATCGAGCGTCTCGGGGAACGGTTCAACATCCGCGAGATAGCGTTCGACCGCTGGGGTGCCGTGCAGATGGTGCAGAACCTTGAGGGCATGGGCTTCACAGTCGTTCCGTTCGGGCAGGGGTTCAAGGATATGAGCCCGCCGACGAAGGAGCTCATGAAGCTGGTTCTGGAGCAGCGCATCGCCCACGCCGGGCATCCGGTGCTCCGCTGGATGATGGACAACATTTACGTGCGGACCGATCCTGCCGGGAACATCAAGCCGGACAAGGAGAAGTCTACCGAGAAAATCGACGGTGCTGTGGCCACGATCATGGCACTCGACCGTGCCATCCGGTGCGGGAACGATACGGGTGAAAGCGTGTATGACAGCCGGGGTTTACTGTTTATTTGAATCTAAATAGGTGCTTATCGCATAAGGAATGATATCCATATCACTCCGTTCCATATCGCAGATGATACGTTGCCCGTCCTCCCGTATGTAATACTTCCAGATCATAACGCTCGGGTATGGCGGTTTGAGATTGTTATCGTAAACAAACAGGTATCCGCCGGTTTCGGTGTTTTTGAAAGATGCACCGGGTCGGTCTGTATTCAGCAGTATTTGAAGAATTGAGATGTCCCCAAAGGGAAGCCTCGCATTGACGATCGGCTGAAGCGAGCCATCAGGGTTGATGGCAATGTGCAGCATAATGTTGCCGCCTGGCTTAGTTGTGTTCGTTTCCATGATTTTTGCTCCTTGGTTAAGATCCCATAAAGAGCAAAAGAAACAGCCCCATCGTCTCGACAGGGCTGTGCATTCTATTGAACCCTATCGATCAAGCTTTAGCACCTTGCCTTCCGGCAGGTTGCTGTGCGGTCAACAGGCTTGTCCCTCGCGCACTCTTTATAGGTCGCGTTTATTATATCAATTCACAGACGAAAGTCAAGGAGGACAAAGATGTCCATTTTTTCAAATTTTTTCAAAAGCAGAGATAAGCCTGTTAACCGGACACCCGGGAGCAGCTTTGCCTTTTATATGGGAGGCAGTTCCTCCGGCAAGATCGTAAACGAGCGAAGCGCCATGCAGATGACAGCGGTATACGCCTGTGTGCGTATCCTGTCGGAGGCAATCGCGGGTCTTCCTTTGCATATGTACCGATATAAGGAAGACGGCGGCAAGGAGAAAGCGACGGATCACTCGCTGTACCTGCTGCTGCATGATGAACCGAATCCGGAGATGAGCTCGTTCGTGTTCCGGGAAACGCTCATGACGCACCTGCTGCTCTACGGCAACGCGTATGCGCAGATCATCCGGAACGGCAAAGGCGAGGTCGTTGGCCTTTACCCGCTCATGGCAAACAAGATGAGCGTGAACCGGGACACCAACGGCCAGCTGTACTACCAGTACCAGCGTTCCTCGGACGA
>JABLTK010106309.1_pt1 | contig 34463 bp, 27 predicted proteins | sample 7160131 | NCBI WGS metagenome assembly JABLTK01 (sample SAMN14651221, study PRJNA627086) | human gut metagenome | isolation source: feces | host: Homo sapiens
GTTGCCGAGGAACATATTTTCCGCAACGGACAGCGGCTCCGCCAGCTTGATTTCCTGATGCACAACGCTGATGCCCGCGCGGCGCGCTTCGATGGGGTTGGAGAAGGCGCATTCCTTGCCTTCGAGGATGATTTTGCCCGCTGTGGGCTGATAAATGCCTGCGAGTACCTTGATCAGCGTGGATTTGCCCGCGCCGTTTTCACCGACCAGGCCGTGGATCGTGCCGCGCTCAACGTTGATCGTGACATTATCCAGCGCCTTTACGCCGGGGAATTCCTTGCTGATGCCCTGCAAGCTGAGAATGATATCCTTGCTCATGATGCTCTTCCTGCCTTTCCAGCTGTCAGGGTCAAACCTTCTTGCGGTTGCTCAGTACGTCGAGCACGATGGCGAGAACCAGAACAACGCCCTTCAGAACGTCCTGCACGAAGGGATCAACGCCCAGCTGGGAGAAGCCGTTGAACAGGGTGTTCAGGAAGATGCAGCCGAACATGGTGCCGATTACGTTGCCCTTGCCGCCCGCCAGCGATACGCCGCCGATGATGGAGGAAATAACCGCGTCGAATTCATAGTTCTGGCCGTTGGTTACGGCGACGGAGTCCAGGCGGCTCATCAGTACCAGACCGCCGAACGTCGCCAGAATGCCGCCCAGCACGAACGTGCCGAAGTGCACCAGCTTTACATTGATGCCGGAGAAGAACGCCGCTTCACGGGATCCGCCGACGGCGTACAGGTTGCGGCCGATCTTCGTCTTGCTGGTGATGAACTGCGCCGCAATATATAGCACCAGCATGATGATTACGCAGATGGGCACCAGTCCATCCAGCACATAGCCGCGGCCCAGCCAGGAAATGCTCTTGGGCATTTTCGGAATCGGAACCGCCTGGGTAATCAGCTTGGCGACGCCATAGCAGATGTACTGCGTGCCCAGCGTGGCGATCATCGCGGGAACGCCGACGTAGGAAACCAGGAAGCCGTTCAGGCAGCCCAGAACAATACCGATGGCGAACATGATCAGAATCGCCGGCAGCGTTGCCACGCCGACGTTCTTCATCAGAATCGCGCCCACGCAGCTGGTCAGGCATACCATGCGTCCCAGAGAAAGGTCGAAATTGCCGGTCAGCAGCATGATGGACTGGCCGAGCGCAACGATCGCCGCCGGAGCGGTTTGCAGCAGAATGGTTTTCCAGTTCTTGATGGTGAGGAAATACTGCGCATCAAACTTGATGTACGAACATACGGAGAAAATGATGATCAGTATTGCGATACCGACCAGCGAAATCCAGTTCTTCAAAAAGTTTTTGACCTGCTTTCCGGCCACTGCGTTCGTCTTCTTGCTCATTTCCATGGTGTGTCTGGCGCCTCCTGATTGTTTAATATGCACTTTTGATCCCCGCGACCGCTGGAACGTGCCGCGAAGGAAGGGTCGAAAATTTCAAAAACGAATGAAAGAAATCGGCGGAGCGCCGACTTTACCCATTTCCGAAGTACGAATTGATTATAACTGTTTATTCTTTCGTTGTCAATATGTCGTTGCACCTATTCGGTCGTTTTTCGGCGCCGTGCACTGTTGCGAATCCATTTGTTGTATAAATTGCACATGCTTCATGTTACGCATCATATATGTGCAATTCTTTCTCTAAATATTCTCTTTTTTTCATTTTGAAATGTAATGAATATATTTTATGGCAATAACGTATATAATTGCCTGTACTATTGAAAAACAGCGTACAATTATTGAAGGTCATGGCAGCGCGGCGATCCCGGCGCTTCATTCCGCCACGGTTTCCGATTGATACAGCGCCCGCGCTTCATCGAATCCGTCGGATAGAATATCTTTCTCCTTAATCGGGAGATGCGTTTCGAGCCAGTTCACGAAATCCCCGGTCGCGCGCCCGCCCACGATGTACAAGACATTCGCGCGATACCGCGCCAGATATTCCGTGGTCGATCGCAGTAGATCGCTTGTGGTATTGATGCAATTGTCCAGCTCGCCGCGATACTGCTTTGCATTTTCCTGATCCGCAAACGTATAGGCGTAGACCGTAAACTGCGCCCCATCTTTTTCGACAATCCATTGCAGGGCATTCGTATAATCAAGCGCGCCGAGCGCGGGATCCTCCGGCGCCTGCGCCGCCCGATAGGGGGGATAACGCCTGTTCCAATTCCTGTATATCCTCAAAAATCGATCCGTGCACCGGCATACCTTCGTGCTGCAAACGATCTGCCTCCTTCGACATGAATATCAGCGCGATCGCCGGAATCGCTGCAATAACAATGATCAGGTTTCTTTTCATTTTTCTTCGTCCCTGTCCGGAATTTCCTACACATCCGCGTCATACCGATGCTCCCGATAAAAGCCGATTCGATATTTCAAATATCCCAAAGGCCGCCATATCGCGGCAAGAAAGACAAAGCCGACATAGTAATTCATGGGTGCTGACAGCTACCCCGTAAGAGGCCAGAACATGGCAATTATGGTTATGACATCTATCAGGAAGCTTAAAAAACCACCGAGGGAAATCATCTCCTCAGAGCCATGCACCGGCGCTTTCCCCTTCCGGAAATACTTGAAGCGGAATTCCCAATACGCGATGGGTGTGATCTTTTTCTCCATGCTTTTCCTCCTCTTATGAATGTGGAAGCATCCTTTCATTTCTTTATCGTTTTCGCTTCAACGCCCTGCAAAGAACATACAGAATTCCCGCAATGCCGCCAGCGATCAGCGAAGATAACAAAACAACATCCGCGATGGCTTTTACATTCGTACCCAAATGGTACATGCGCATCAAACGATCAAATTGCTGCGCGGTTGCCGCATTATCGATATCCCCTTTTTGCATTTGCAAAAGCATTCCAACGCCCATGGCAGTAAGAGATGCGAAAGCAGCAATTGCCGCTCCGCACAGAATATAGCGCAAGCGCTTCATAATATACCTCCAACAATCCGGCAAGCCGCGATATCAATCCTCCGCTTCAGGCGTCAGAAACGAAAACTCGATCTGGTACACCTGCTGCGCATAGACGGAAAACGCCAATTGAAAATCCTCCGGAAAGGCATCCGATTTTTTAACCGTACAGGTGATTCGCTCTGCATCGCCATCGGCGGCACGCATAATTTCAATATTATCTGCACGCATCGAATCATCGCAAAGAATTCCGTCAAGATCATCCGCGCGCATTCCAATGTAAAATACATCCGACCAGTGTAGTGGGAATACATTGTTGACCTGAATGAAGCTTCCAATTCCGATCACCCGTTCGTTCAATCCGATCACCCGTTCACGCAAGCCACAGCAAACAATCGTATTGTTCAGGCTGTGCATGGTATCGCTGCCGCGATACTCGATTACTCCATTTGGAAAATCTTTCGCCATCAATTCCAGATTCTCATATGAATACGCACGAACCTTTTGCGCCATCGAAATCAAATCGACCTCCGCGTCCGCCCTTCCAATCGGGAATACCATGCACAGGCAGCCGATAAACAGCATTGAAACACATTGCAAAATTCTTCTGTTCATCTTATCCTCCCAAATTATTATGAATCGTCCCATAACTCGAATTAAAATACATTAAAAACACAGCGGCATTTTTTATCGCGCTTCAAATTGTGTCGCATCATACACATCAAAGGAATCTATCGTATACTTCAGGCGCAATACGTACTCCAGCGTTTGCAGATTATTCATTTGCTCCGGCGAATTCACCCATATCCCCGTCGTATAAACGAGCACCGTTTCATCCGGCATCTGATGCAGCACTGTAATATAGCAGGGAGATGTTTCGTTCAACTGAAACGCGATGTAGCATGTATCATGAAAACCTTCTATAACGCACGTGTCAATCAGGCTCATCCATCTCGCCATCCACCGCACCGAGTAATGCGATTGACCGGTTTCATTGATCATATTCACATTCCACAGCGTCTGCCATGTGATCTGCGATTCGGTAATGCTGTCCTTTGGTATATCCTGCTGTTCAAAAATATGATATGCATCAAATGATTCGCTGGGATAGAACGCATAAACCTTCAAAGGATGTTCAATATCCGCCTCGGTATACGCATCCAACAGATCGCGTTCATCCGCAGCCGCAAACGTTTCATCTGCCCAAATATGCGCAATCTCCGAAAGCTGCTCATATGCAACGCGCAGACATTCATCCAATGCCGCGTTCTCCCCCGCCCGATACTGCAAAATGCCCTCCGCAAATACCGGCTTCACCAGAACCATCAGCAACAGTACAACCAACGCCCCGCACAATCGTCTTTTCATTTTGATTTTCTCCTTTCCGGAATGCCTTACACATCCGCGTCATACCGATGCTCCCGATAAAAACTGATGCGATAAAGCAGATACCCAACAGGTTTCCATATCGCGATCAAAAGAACGATGTTGATATAAGTGCGGACAAGCCCTGGCACCTGATTTGGCAAGTATCCCAAAACAGGATAATATGCTAAAAATAGAATCATGACGCATATCAGGCGATTTAAAAAACTATTGATGCGAATCACTTCTTTGGAGCCATATACCGGCGCTTTTCTCTTTAGCAAATACTTGAAGCGGAATTCCCAATACGCGATGGGCGTGATCTTTTTCTCCATGCTTCTCCTCCTCTTATGAATGTGGAAGCATTCCTACTTCTGCCTTTTCCGGTTCAGCCATGAAAAAGCGGGCGCGTAGAAGTCCGTTTGCTCATCAGACGATTTGAACCGTATGCCGATTATGGCAATGCATAACGGAATGATCGCGAAGGCAAACCTGGATAAAACCTTTTACCCCGCTATGGAATCCATGCAAGCATGGGCTGCAGTTCGTACATTGGTGAAAAATGCACCGTTCCATCCGTCGCATATCCGTACCATTGCGTTGATGTACTTCTGGATTCCGCGCGATTCGGCCATGGGTGGCAGAGATAGGATTCTCCATCGGATAGATGAATCAACTGAATCGCCGCATTGTTCGTATAGCGGCCATATACGGCCAGTATGGATTTATCCGGACTGAGCGCCAGTGCAAACGGAATGAGATCCGTTTTTATCGGCTGTCCGTTTTTATCTGTAAAATCCTGCGTTCTGCGGGTTGTAATGTTCCAGCTTTTCAGCACGGTTGCCTCTTCCGATCTGAAACAGTACTCTTTCGCATCAAAGAATAATACCGTCGTATCATCATACCATTCGGGCGAGCCTTGAACAAATCGCGGCGCGGCAACCCGCGTGCATTTCTGTCCATCCGCACATCTTAACACCTTTCCATCTTCGATCCACACCACCTTTCCACCTTCGGAAACGGCATACTTAAACACGCCGAAATCATAATTGATCGGGAAATGATACAGCACTTCGGCATTTTTGTCAATGTCGCTTCCCTTGAGGTTTCGTACAAGCTGAATTTCAAGCACGTTTTCAGATGAAACGCCATACTGAAGGTAATATAGGGCAGCGCGCGGCCAGCCCGAATCAGTGTATCCGCTGTCGATGGCAAGAATCCGCATGGGCGCTTCAAATCGGGCAGTTTGGGAATATACGCTGTTGTCATCGGGCGATCGTTCAATCGGTTCTCTCGTCCAGAAATCATACGATACATCGCCATAATTGTAACGAACTTTGCCTTCGATTTCAGATTGTATGATCTCCGCGTAGGCAACCTCGCGCCAGCGCCAGACACTGTAGCTGTCAAAATAGATATCGCCATACTCTGTTGGCCAAATGATGATCGGGTCGCTGTCAGTAGAGCTTACCTTTGAAAATATGGCTTCGGATGGAATTTTGATCTTGTGCGTTTGTTTGTTGTCGAAGTCAAACGCACAGACAAACCGATCCAGCGGCCAACTTTCCTCCAGCGTATCTGCGCCATACAGATCGATGCAAAGCGTTCCCTTTGGCCAGTCCGGATACGCCTGCGCCAACCCATTTGCACAAATCAGCAAAATCAGAAGTATGCATAAAACGATCTTTTTCATACCGTACCTCCTTTACGCATTGATTTTTCTTCATATTTCCGCAATCAGCGCCCTGAATTCATTCCGAATGATCGCTTTGGCTTCCGGCGAATAATAGAAATGTCCGCTGTCCGGAACGATTACGGTTTTGATGTTCCGGTTCGCCGCGGCAATCCGCACAGATCGCATAGACACAATTTCGTCGCCGTCGGATTGAATCATGCATACGTTCGTATTCAGGTTTCCAATGTGTCTGTTTGCGCGCGCCATCAGCACGAACAGGCCGATATAGGGTTTTACGCAGGTGAGCAAGCCCACAGGATTGCGCATTTCAAGGCTGCACGCCGCCTGTATGGCGCGCACATGCACATCCGTGGAATTTCGATCTTTCAGCGCTTTGATGCCCATCGCGGGATACTTGAAATTCGGCCAAATCTTCAACGGACACGCGATCAACAGCATTCCCTCAAAATCAATCGCTCCCCGCGCCGCCGCATCTATTCCAATCAGGCAGCCCATGGAATGTCCCGCAAAATAGATTTTCGCGTATCGCCCGCGCAGATCATCGCACAGCGCTGCAAAATACGCCGTCCAGTCCCTTACGCCCGATCTTCGAAAGTCCCCGATCGCGCCGCCGTGCCCCGGCAGCAATACGCACATGTAATCCATGCACTCCGGTATGGCGGATACCAGATCGCGAAATTGTTCAGGACTTCCCTGAATCCCGTGTACGCAGATGACGATCGCATCGCCTCCGGATATGCGCGAATAAGCCCGATGGTCAGTATGCATAGATTTTTCCTCCGTGGCTGGCTCGCCGGTTGGTAAAATGTCGTGCCATCTTTGTATGCCGCCTTGAAACTCATTCGGTGTCATGATCTTCCACCAACAGAATCGTTGGAAGATTGCGATCCAGTTTGTGAATGTTCCAGCCCGCCTTTGCGCAGAAATTGATATCATACGTCACCGTACCGTGCGCCGGAACGGCAAAGCTTTTCTCTTTCCCATTTTCAGAAAGCACCTTCATGACCGGCGTTTTCATCGCGCCGAACAGGAATTCGATGGGCTGTATCGATCGGATATAAACCGTCTTTTCATCCTCCGCAAGGTTCTTCAGCGTCACATAGCAATGATATTGAAGGTAATCTTTCTCGACAAAAAGATCATAATATCCGCTTTCCTCCTCGGATACGCAAACCTCCGCGCAGCTTCGATTCAACAAGCGAACCATCGGCGATAACTGAATTACGATCGCCGGAACCAACAGCAGCGCGGCGGCGATGCACAGTATTTTTCCAACCCTTTTCTTCATCGGATGAAGCCCCTTTTGCATTACTGCACCGGCCGGTAAAATGTCGTGCCGTCTTTGCATTCCGGAAATACTCTGGTTTTCATGTATGGCCTCCTTCAAGATTATCACATTAACATGCAAATCGCGCGCCTTAAATCCCCATCATAGAAATTCATCCACGCGGTATATCCGATATCCCGTCACTTCACTCTCTGTGGTTGAAAAAATCAAAATGCTGGCGTCCGCAAGTATATAACCCGGCAGATAAAACCCATAACCATTATCAAAATGCGGCTGCCCATACAGTTCAAGCATCTCCGGTATGCTGTCCGGCTCTTTTACCTGATCGGCTGTGATCTTCAATACATCAATTCCAGCCGTCGCGATAATCTCTCCCCGATTATCAAACCTTACAGCTTTGCAAACATGCCTGTAATCTCTTGAAAGCAGATAGCAAAACGACGTATCATCCCGAATAACAAGCACCGCATTCCAACTCTTGATTTGCTCCAGCGCATCGTCTTTGCGAATCTTATATAACTCTTTTCCGAGATACATGCGTTCCCGCGTCCTTATTTCCGCATCTCCGACCAATGTCAGCGCGATTACCATTGCCAGTCCCAAGGCAATCCATCGTTTCTTCATATGGCCTCCTTCTAGTTTACCGCATTGATAATCGGCATTGATTCATCCGCATTCAACCCTTATCCGCAAAACACAGCGCAAGCGGCGAAACATAATTTACCGCGCTGCGCTGACCCCGATAATCAATTTGAAGCAATTCGTTCAGTTCCGACAACCCATCCGCGTGCAGGTTCAGGCGGAGAAGATGCAACGCATCATAAAATCCATCGGGCGCACCCGCTTTGGGCGTACCCGTCATCAGATAGATTTCGCGCGCATCCTGCGAACACAGCAGCGAAAGGATGCGTTCATCCTCGTAAAGCCACATTGTACTGCAAACCGTCTGCACAGATTCCCGAATCAAATCTACAGATTGTATGTTCAGACAGGATTGACCGTCATTGCCATCCTCGATGATCGCATACGCGATGTGTTCCGCATCGGCAAAGGTCAGCGGTGGGATCACTTCCATTTCAGATGGAAAAACCGGAATGTATCGCGATTCGATCGTTTCCGCAGCGCCGTTCATGATGCGAACGCCGCAGCTATCCGCCTGCGCATCCCAGAATGCGATCGCGCCGCTCTCACTGCACATCGCGACAGGATACGCTTCCATCTTCCATGGGTTCCACCATTCTGGCGCGTGTCCTATATTCGTTTTATTACCCGAATCAATCACGGCAATATCCAGAATATGTGGGAAATAATCGCGCGGGTTGCTGTCCTCAACAATATACAACACATCATTGCAATATGCATACAACTTGTCGCCGCCAAGGTTTATTTTAGAAAAGTGAATGAACGGCAATGATTTCGCAGATAGTGCATCGTATGGGCATGCATATAAATCAGTTCCGACGTTCGGATCATACGATGCAACAATCGGCATACCAAAATATTCGCCCTGTACCAGACGGACATTTTCAAATAAAATCTCTTTTGCGTCCAATTTTTGCGTTTCCGTATTAAAAAAATACATCTGTGGTACAGCCTCACTGAATTCATACCGCCCATCCGTAACCCAGCAAATCGTCATCGCACAGGCAGACGCATGCAGCATCAGACCAACCAGCGCCGTCAGCGCGCACAGCTTGCCCATCAAACCGCTTCTGCGCATACGTATCCCTTCCTCCATTTCAAAATTGTCCGCTTATCGCGCAAGGATATTCAGAAAACAAAAGTACAGTTCAATCTTCATCGTCAGATTCTTCATCATCCGAATCATCTTCATCCTCAGGATCATCATCGTCAAATGTAGGATTTATGCCATACAATGCCCAAGGCGTCAGCTTGACAAATTTATATACTGCGACCACTCCCACAGCAGCTATAATGAGTGCTGCCCAATTCGGAACATTGATGATATTTGCAGAATCTATTCCAGCGGCAGCCAAAAGCACAACAAGCGATACGGTCATAACAATAAACCAGCCCTTTTGTGCTTTACTGAAATCGCGCCATTTCGTGTTTCGCCAATCCTTTTTCATAAATTCCAACCGCCTCTGGTTTTTCCTAAAACGCCGTCTACCCTTCTAGGGAATCGCTCCATGCAATCTCCCTTTGTTCAAGCCGAATCGGTCTGCCCTGCCGTATCCCTTCCGCTTCCGCATCGCTGAGCGGGCACACGTACAGCGCGCATCCATCGTATTCAACGCCGATGATATCGTCCACCGCCCGATCCCCGATCGAGAAATGCGTATAGTATGTTTCCAGATGATCGATGTGTTCCGGTTTGCCGCTCTGAATCACCGCCAGATGCGCGCCGAACAGATCGTATATTGTAATATCCATCTCTTCATCCAGTGCGACTTCATATTTGATGTCGGCATTCGGCAGAGCGTAATCATCGATGTATTCTTCGGGGGTGGTTCTGCTTACATACCGTTTCCAGTTGAGCGCGCCGTTTTCCAGCGTATACTGCCTTTCAAATACGCAGATTTCATCCCATAAATCGGTACGGCCGGTTCGATTGTGATACACCGATACCCATGCGGAACCGATCCTTCTTTCACTGAGCCACAGGCCGATTTCCGTATTTTTCAGGGATCGCAACGTCGTTTGATAAAGAATCGCTTCCGCGCGTTGATTCTGTTCGTATTCCCGAATAAACGATTGATATTGCTCCGGCGAAAGCGCAGATTGCAGACGATCCCGTATCACCGCCGCGTCGGCGATATCCTCGGATTGTATCAGCCGATCGCGAACGCTCAGTCGCCGGGAAACGTCGTCCGGCACAAAGAAAACCATGATATCTTCATTTACCGCGACCGCGGCGATTCGATCGGCGCTATCCGCCGCGCCCGCGCCGCCGCAAAGCGCGATGCAGACGAATAAAAACACAAATATCCTTTTCATAATCCCCCGCCGTTCCTGTAAATTGTCCCGATTACTTCTGCATAGCTGAGCCGTCCGGCGCTGTCACCCGCGCCAATCATGAATCATTTGTCTTTGTTTTTATTGTATATATCCAGCATCCGGAAGCCGCAGCTGAGGATACATAGAATCATCATTGTGCCAGCCATGCTCTTATCCGTAAATATATCATGATCATCAATATACGCCAAGATCACCGTAAGCACTAAAAGCAGATATGAAACAATCTCCGCCCAATTCTTCTTCATCCCGAAATCCTCTCTTTGACATGAAACAATCCATATAGCCTCCTTATTATATAAGACGTTCTCTTTTGCGTTTTTCCAAGAAAACGCACGTCAGGAACAGCGTTAATTTTGCGTCGTGCGACCACAAATCCGTTTGCAACGCTTACCCATTGTACAAAACACCTCCCGCACGATCGCTCTTTTCATTTGATTCACCCGTTTTCATCTCTATTATAACATTACAATTCACGGAAAACAACCAATGAATCCGATCGGATAACGCCGCTGATTTGGAAAGATGATCGCGGCGTTTTGGGGCGAAGCTTTGGGTTGAGCTGCCCCTGTCCATCGGTACTTTTCTGTTTATGACGTAGAAAAGCCCCGCCGCAATTTTGATAGGTGGTCGTAAAACAGTTCATGGAGCATATCGGTACCGATACGCTCCATTTCTCATGCCAGCATGCTATATAACGGGGTACCGGCCCTTGGCTCTCCCTTTGGGAGAGCTGTCACCGCAGGTGACTGAGAGGGGCTTGCCGCCGTTTTTGAATGATCAGATCAATTTGTGTACATACACCATGAAAATCCCTGTCGATATCCCGATTGGAGAATCGTAAAACCTCCAAACCAAGCGCCGTCAGAAATTGAGAACGTTCCGCATCATAAGCAAGCCTCTGGGGTTCATAATGTTGAGAACCATCCAATTCAATGACCAGTCTTGCCGAAGCACAGTAAAAATCCACGATGAATCTGCCGATGATCCGCTGTTTATAAATCTTCACTGGATATTTGCGCAGAAAAAGATACCAGAGCTTACGTTCATGAGACGTCATCTCTCTGCGAAGCTGACGGGCATTTTCCAATTGGCTGTTGTCTTTGGGTATGGTCATTGTTTCCCCTCTCCGTCCTCGCTGCGCTCGGCCACCTCTCCCAGAGTGAGAGGCAAGGAATGCTCGCACGATACTTTATCGCTTTGTCTTTATCTTATCACACGAAATCAAATCATACAAGAACAAGCCCCGCCGCAATTCTGCGGCGGGGTCAGGATGTTGACAAAGTCAACAGACTGTCAGACCCTGAGAAACGCCGCAAGGCGCGGAGGCAAGCTTGCAAATGAGGGCGCATAGTTAACCTATGTAACCGAAATTTGCAAGCGCAGCCGACAAAGCAAGCAGAAATTTTCACTTCGTCAGAAGTGTTTCAGAAAATTTCTGCGGTTGCGGGGTTTATCAGCGGTCTAAAGCCCCGCCACAATTCTGCGGCGGGGTCAAATAGATTCATGTGTTATTTTGCGAACCGCGCGGGCGTTAAATATTCCCGCCGTGAAGTGATCTCCCTTTCAAAGTGATCCAGCAGCATCTGCATCGCCATTTCACCGGTCTTTACCGTCTGGCGATCCAGATATACATACTCAAAATCCAGTACGTCCAGCGCATCCACATAATCGAAGCCCATACAGCGCACATCCTTTCCCGGAACCAGATGCGCTTCAAACAGCGCCTTGAAGAAGCCGGTCGCGATCAGCGTATTGCTGAGAAACACCGCCTCCGGCATGCGCTTTTGCAGAATCGCTTTCTGCGTATAATGATACGCCTGTTCCACGCTGATGATGCCTTCGCTGGTATAGAAAAAATTCTGATCCACATCGTTGTGGCTGGCCTTGAGCGCCTGTTCAAATCCATAGAGCCTGTCCATGCCCAGCTGCAGACAGGTATCGCCGATAATCGCGCCGATGCGCTGGCAGCCCTCGTTTACGAGACGTTCGCCGATCATATACGCGCCGTTGAAATTATCAAAGCTGATGCTGTCGCCCTTGAATTTTTTCACGTTGCGATCCACCAGCACCACCGGGATATCCAGCAGATCCAGCTCCGTTTGCAGCCGGTTCCAGCCCTCGATGGCCTGATACGCCGCGACGGGCGTGATGATCAGCCCTTTAACGCCCAGACTGCGCAGCATGCGCACAGAGCGCAGCTCCACCTCCACATCATCGTTCGTGGAAAAAACCATCACGCCGCATTCGTTTCGATCCGCTATATTGGTGATACCCTCGATGATTCGGGCAAAGAAATCGGATTTAAACGTGGGCAATATGACTGCGACCACGCGGCAGCTATTGGTATTGCCTGTGTCCACAGGCCGGAGCTTGCCGCCGCGATACAGGTTCTTCTCCGCGATCTCCAGTACGCGCGCCTTTACTTCTTCCTTCACATAACCCGAATTATTCAGAGCGCGCGAAACCGTAGATTTTGAGACGCCAACCTCTCTGGCAATATCCATAATCGTCATTTTGCCCATTTTTTATTTCCTTCTTAAAGTTTCTTCCCTATCATTATACCCTGACGTTTGTCCTTGTCAACGTATCTCCAGTAAAGCTCACATATATTCGCGAAGCGCCTGCGCCACCTGCACCGGATCCTTCGCCAGCGTAAGTCCGCTGCCGACCACGACCCAGTCCGGCTGCACCGCGGCGATTTCCGGCATCTGTTCGGGGGTTATGCCGCCCGAAATGCCCGCCATCGCGTGCTTTACATTCGCCTTGATCACCTTCAGCGCCTCGATGGGCGCGCTGATGCAGTTCAGCATATCATGCGCGGTATGCACCAGAATATAATCGAAGCCCATATCGTCCAGCTCGCGCACGCGGTTCGCCAGATCAGAAACGCCAATGGTATCTGCCATCGCCCAGCGGCCGCATTCGTGCGCCGCGCGCACCAGTCCGCTCAGGGTTTCATTGTTGGTCATGCCGATGGACGTCACGATATCTGCGCCTGCTTCAAACATCTTCTTCGCGATATCATAGCCGCCGTCCACGATCTTCGCATCCGCCAGCACCAGCTTATCCGGATAATGCTTCTTCATTTCCGAAATGGCGTGAAAGCCGTCCGCATACATCAGCGGACTTCCAATTTCTGCGATATCCACATAGGGATGAATCTTTTCCATCAGCGCCAGTGCTTCTTCAACGGTAAAAAAATCCAGTGCAGCTTGCAGTTTCATAAGCTTACCCCTCCGTTATCATCATTAAACCCTGCATAAATCAAATCAGGATTGCGGCAGTACGGCTCTGCCGGATCACTCCGGCGCCGCTGCACAGCAATCCCGCATTTGGCATAATCAGCGTCAGGAAGCGGATTATTGATCGCGCAGCACCGGCCACGCGGCGTCCATAACCTCCATGATCTTCCTGAAGCGTTCAAACTTTCTGCTGTAAACGCCGGCATATTCCGCGCGCGGCTGAATCAGCACGCCCGGACGGGTCATGCTGCGCACCGCTTCGTGAATATCGGAATAGATACCCGCGGCTACAGCGGAGGCAATCGCCACGCCCTTCGGCCCCATTTCGCAGTTTTCTTCGATTTCCACCGGAATCTGCAATGCGTCCGCATACATCTGCATCCAGACGCGCGAGCCCGTTGCGCCGCCTGCCACGCGAATCTTTTCCGGCCTTTCCCGGTTTGCCAGCAGGTGGCTCAGCTGAATCATGTGCGTGAAAACCACGCCCTCATACACCGCGCGGAGCATCTGCGCCCGGTCATGCTCAGGGCTCAGACCAATCCACGCGCCGCGGCTGTAGATCGAACCCTTGCCGCCATGCAAAAAGCCGGTCAGCGAAGGCAGGAATACCAGATGATCGTCCGTCTCGGGATCCACATCCACCATGGCGTTTACGGTCTGGTAGGCAGCATCATCGCTGCCGTTAAAGAGCACCTTCAGCACCCATTCAAGCACGCCGGAGGAAGCATTGCTGCCCTCTTCAATCAGATAGGTATCTTCCAGCGAATACAGCGAATTGAAGGAAACGCTGCGATTCGTAACCGGAGTACGGGAAATATAACCGTTCACGCCGCAGGTGCCGAAGATGCTGAACATATCCTTCGGATCGGCCACGCCCATCGCCAGAGCAGAAGCGTCCACATCGAACATACCTGCCGAAACCGGCGTATCCGCGCACAAACCGCAGACCGCCGCCGCTTCTTCGCTCACGCCGCTGCAAAGCTCGGTATCCCACTTCAGTTCAGGCAGGCGGGATTGCATTTCCGGAATGCCGAATGCATCCAGCAGCTCCGGATCATAATCCTGCGTGAGCAGATTGACCAGCAGCGTGCCGGACTGGCTGCCCTTGCCCGCGATCGGCTTGCCCGTAAGACGATAGAACAGATAATCCTTCATGGAGAATACATAGCCGATGCGCGCATAGTTCTCCGGTTCGTGATCCTTCAGCCAGCGCAGCAGGGGTACGGTCTGACCCGGCACCGGATACTGAAACACTTTGGGAAACATGCGCTCCGCCGTGCCGTCGGCCTGCCACATGCGGCAGTATTCCTCCGCGCGGGAATCCGAAGATGTGATGGCGTTGCGGAAGCACCGGCCTTCGCGATCCACCATGTACAGCCCCTTGCCCTGTCCTGCAAAGCCAACGCAGGCGATTTCCGCGGGATTCACGCCCGTTTCCCGCAGCACTTCGCGGATGCAGCGGCAGTTGGTTTCCCACAGCTGTTCCTGATCGAATTCGATCAGGCCATCGCCCAGATTGATCACGCCGTTATGCTGCTTCGCTATGCCGATCTGCCGGCCGGCCGTATCCAGCAGCGCCGCCTTGATATAAGTGCCGCCATTATCCAAACTGAGCAGATATCTTCTCATTTGAATTCCTCCATAACTTTCAGCCATATCATGCTTTAAGGATTTTCATATTACAGATATTTTTTACAACACAGATAGACAGATAGATAATAATATATGCAAACCGATGTATACATCGGTATCGATCAAAATCGGGGGCATCTTTGCTTTCCGGAATACCACGTTTCAGTTTTTGCGGATGCGGATCATCCTCATGTTTCGTTTATTCATTCTGTGGATGCAGGAGGCGCGGTATGCGCCTCCCGTCCAACCCATTTTACTGAGGCTTACTTCAGATAGTTGTCAACATTTTCAGCAGTAACCAGCTCGAAGGGGATCATGAAGTCGCGCTCGAAATCTTCGCCGCGCAGAATCTTCATGGCCTGATCCACGGCGCCCGCGCCCTGGCCTTCAGCATTCTGGAACACGGTGCAAGCCAGACCGCCGTTCTTGATGGACAGCAGTGCATCTTCGATCGCGTCAACGCCAACGACCATGATCTGATCCTGCAGACCGGCAGCCTGTACGGCGGCCAGTGCGCCCAGCGCCATATCGTCGTTCTGGGAGATGATCAGGTTCAGCTCAGGGAAGCGCTGGATCCAGTCTTCCGCCAGAGCCATACCTTCTTCACGGGTCCAGTTTGCGGTCTGATCCGCCAGCAGAACCGCATTGGGGTTCTTGCTGCACCAGGTGTCTTCCACGCCGGACTTGCGCAGCCACTGGGTATCGGAACCCATAACGCCATAGATTTCAACATAGTTCACAGCCGTTTCGGTGCCAAACTGCTGCATCAGGAATTCGCCCTGCATGCAACCGGCGTCGTAGTCGTTGGAAGCAACGCGAGAGGTATAGGCTTCGGTAGAAACGTTGCCGTTTACAATAACAACCGGGATGCCGCGTTCCGTGGTTTCTTCAACGACGCTGTTGAGGCCGTAGGTGTCCTGCGGGATCATGATGATCAGATCGCAGCCAGCCGCCACGAGGGATTCAATCTGGCCAACCTGCGTATTTACATCGCCCTGAGCATCAGAAATAACCAGTTCAACTTCGGGATATTCCGCCGCACGCGCTTCGATCGCGTTCTGCACCAGCTTCGGGAACTGGTCAGAAGCATTGCGCTGAGAGAAGCCGATCTTATAGGTCTTGCCTTCTTCGGCGAGCGCCGCTGCGCATACGATCATCATCAGACAGAGAACCAGAGCCAACACCTTTTTCATGAGTAATACCTACCTTTCTTTTTATGCGCTGATGCGCATGATTCACTATGCTTTTCTTTTGGACGTCGTATCCAAAATGACAGCCAATGCAATTACCACGCCCTCGACGATCTGCTGCAGATATGCATCGATATTCAGCAGGGTCATGCCGTTGGACAACAGACCAACCATCAACATACCGATGATGGTGCCGACGATGCTGCCGGAACCGCCGCTCAGGCTGGTACCGCCGATTACTACGGCCGTGATCGCCTTGAATTCATAGGACGCACCGCCGCTGGGCTGACCTGCGCTGATTCTGGAAGTCAGCACAATACCTGCAAGACCCGCGAAGAAGCCGGAAATGGTATACACCCAGCGGATCGTTTTCTTATAGCTGATACCAGAGGCCTCGGAAGCCTTCCGGTTGCCGCCCACCGCGATCACGCGGCGGCCGAACACCGTGCAATGCAGAATAACACCCGCCACCAGCAGCACCAGCGCCAGCAAAATTACCGGAACCGGAATCGGGCCAACCATGCCCTGACCGATATACTTGAACTTTTCATCTGTAATGATGAACTGCTGTCCGCTGGCAATCAGCAGCGCCGCGCCGCGCGCGATCGTCTGCATGGCCATGGTCGCGACGAACTCAGGAATTCCAAACGTGGAAATCATCCAGCCGTTGATAAAACCGGCCAGTGAACAAACCGCCAGTGCACTCAGAATCGCCAGCGCCACGCTGGAGGTATTTACCGTTCCAGCAGCAACCGACACATTCTGGAAACCAATCTGAATGCCCACGGTCACGCCCGCCAGCGCCACCAGCGAGCCGACGGAAAGGTCGATACCGCCCGTCAGGATGACGAACGTCATGCCGACGGCCAGAATACCGTTGATGGAAACCTGTCTGAGCACATTTCGTATGTTCGTAAAGGTTCTGAACGGCGGGCAGAAAATGCACAGACCCAATACCAGAACCACCAGGATTATAAAAATACCATACCGGCGAATCAGCGACGCCCTGTTCCCCTTATTCACCATCCAACCCTCCTACCGCATACTCCATAATCTTTTCCTGTGTTGCTTCGGATCGATCCAGTTTTCCCGCCACGCGCCCATTGGAAATTACCAATACGCGATCGCTCATGCCCAGCACCTCCGGCATTTCAGAGGAGATCATGATAATCGCCATGCCTTGAGACGCCAGCTGTGACATTAACCGGTGAATTTCTGCCTTTGCGCCCACATCAATGCCGCGCGTAGGTTCATCCAGTATCATTACTTTGGGCTGCTGAACCAGCCACTTGGCCAGAACCACCTTCTGCTGGTTGCCGCCGCTCAACTTGGAAGCCTCCTGGTTGAGCCCGCTCATTTTAACGCCGATCTGCTGCGCAATTTTCAAATCCGTGCTGCGCTCACGCCGCTTCTGCAGAAAGCCCTTTGTGGAAAAATACTTCAGATTCGGAAGGGAGATATTTTCGCCGATCGAACGGCAAAGCACCAAGCCGTAGGTTTTTCTGTCCTCGCTGACCATTACGATGCCGTTTTTAATGGCTTCGGAGGGATGATGATTGTGCAGCGCCTTTCCTTCGAGCATTACTTCGCCGGACTGATACCTGCGCAGACCAAAAATTGCCTGCATGATTTCACTTCGTCCCGCGCCTACGAGACCGGCAACGCCCAGTATTTCACCCCGGCGCACATCAAAGGATATATCCTGAAATACACCTTCACAGCACAGTCCCTTCACTTCCAGTACTTTCTCACCCAGCGGGAACTCCATCTTCGGGAACAATTCCGAAAGCTCGCGGCCAACCATCATCGATATCAGCCGCTTTTCATCCACATCGCCAATATCGCAGGTGCCAACGGTGCGGCTGTCGCGCATAACGGTAACGCGATCCGCCAGCGCAAAAATATCTTCCATTCGATGGGAGATAAAGATGATGCTCACGCCATTGGCTTTGAGTTTAGCAACCGTTCGATAAAGCGTTTCCACTTCGTTGTTGGTCAGCGAAGAAGTCGGCTCATCCATGATAATAATCGAAGCATCGCGCGAAACCGCCTTGATGATTTCCACCATCTGCATTTCCGCAAGGCTCAGCTTGCTCATGCGCGTCGTCGCGCTGCGCTTCACGCCGAATTCGTCCAGCAGCTTCTGCGCTTCCAGATTCGCCCGGCGCTTATCCAGAAAAACGCCACCCTTGCGAAATTCGCGGTTCAGAAAAATGTTATCCGCAATACTGAGATACAGAAGCGGATTCAGTTCCTGATAGACCATGGCAATGCCGCGCGCATTCGCATCCTGCTGATTGTGAATTTCTACTTTCTCTCCATTAATCAGAATATCGCCTGAATCACAGTGGTGCACGCCGCAAAGAACATTCATCAGCGTGGATTTGCCTGCGCCATTTTCGCCCATCAGCGCCAGCACTTCGCCCTTTTTCAGATTCAGGTGAACGTCCTGCAGCGCTTTTACGCCCGGAAAGCTCTTGCTGATGTGGTTCATCTCAAGCACATACGTTTCTTCCTGCGCCGCCTTTTTGCTTCCGGCAATAAAATCGTCCATCCGCTCGCCCCTTTCCTGAAACATTGTGGGATTTCTCCTGTTGCGTTCCATTTTAGCACCACAATTTCGCTTTGTCAACGCCTCATATCATATGTAACCAATTTCGCTTTATATTCGTCTGTGTATTCAAATTTTTGAATATACATTATGCAATTCGCGTATTATTCATCAAAACAATCATTCATTCCACTGATTTGTGATTCACATTCCCACATTTTAAGCCATTTTCTTCGCTACATTCCCTCATTTTTCCCATGTTATAAAGCATGCATTCCCACAATTATTCTCACAAGCCATTGACATAATTCCCATATTGTTTTATACTAAACGCAGTAATCAAGCTCATAAAAACGCATCAAAGCAAGGAGGATATTCACCATGGCAAAATACAACAACCTGAAAATGAGCCAGGTCGCGCTTTCCAACTTCGTATATTATCGCTATTCGCTGGATTACACGCTGGCCTCGCTCGAACGCATCGGCGCGCGCAGCATCGAACTGTACAGCGGCGCACATTTCTGTCTGGAAGACGTCAGCGTTCCGGATATGAAGGCGCTCAAGCGCAAGATCAAGGATCACCACCTGCGCGTGATCAACTTCTGCCCCGAAAACTGCACCTACCCGATGAACATGGCTTCCCGCAATCGTGAAATGGCCATCCGCACTTACAAAAACTATGTGCGTGCGATTCAGACCGCAAGCGAACTCGAGTGCCCGCACGTGCTGTGCTTCCCCGGCTTTGCGCTGGCGGACGAGAGCTATGACGATGCATGGAAGCGTGCTGTGGACGCCATGTCCCAGCTGGCGGACGTCGCTGCGGGCTACGGCGTAAGCAACCTGCTGGAAGCTACCGGCGTAGGCGTTACTGTGCTGAACGGCACCTGCAAAACTGTGAAGATGCTGGAAGAAATCAAATCCCCCGGTCTGACCGGCATGATCGATTTGATGTGCATCGAAATCATCGGCGATACCATCGAATCTGCCATCGAACAGCTGGGCATTGAACGCGTGAATCACATTCACTTCAGCGATGCGGACGAAGTTACGCCCGGTCACTGGGAGCATCGCGTTCCCGGCGACGGAAAAGTAAATGTCGAACACGATCTGGAAGTGCTGGATCGCCATGGCTTCAAGGATTACTTTGGCTGCGAAGTGTTCGCTCCCTATGAGGACGAACCTGAAAAGGCCATGCTCCGCTATCTTGATTGGTGCAAGGAGCGCTTCGTTCAGGATTAAACCAAATACGTATAAAATAGTCGGAGGCGCAATACCTCCGACTTTTTATGTGGATAAAGGAAACAGAATGGCAGCCCTCAATGCCGCAGGGCTGGAAAACGCGGGCTGCAATCGAGGGCGCATATGCAAGATGCATTGTATAATCCCCCCTCGGCATTCAGAACGACCTCGATCAGGTTCAGGCATCCTGCGATGAACATCCACGCTTTTGTCTTTTTCATGCGACCTCTCATTGCATCCGCCGTACAATTTGCTTTGTTGCGCGCCATGATAAATCGCGTCTGCCACCGGTGCGATTCGCCCGAACAGGGTTCAAAGCTTCTCGCAAATGACCTTACACCGCTTCCGATTGAACGCAATGCCGTAAGCGAGAATATTCTCCCGACCATCATTTCGAAGCCGCTCATCGTATTGCTGCGCCCTGATCTGCTCCATCGCGCGCCGGCAGGCTTCATCCAAGCCTGCAAACGTTAAGGCATACTTGACTTCGATCACAATACCCGCGTCCAGATCCTCCGGCTCGATGAGAATATCGCTGAAGCCGTTTCCGGATTCCGCGTTGGATAGAATCAGCCACGTGGGATCGCTGCGCAGAAGCCCCAGCAGCAGACCGTGATAAAAATTCTCCTTCTGTTCGTCCCTCGCCCTGGTATCCATTATGCTGATCATCTTATTCAAAACCAGATTGAGGTGCTTCTGAATCGTTTCGGCGTCGCCCGTCTGAAAGGCATTGCAGAACACCCGCATGGATTGATCGTCCCGTACGAATGTCTTTTTGAACCATTCCTGAATCTGCAGGACAAACACTTCCCGCACCTCGCGGTTGGGAATTTTCAGTTTGTATGCGCCTTCCGCCGCTTTGCCCGCCTGCGTCAGATAGCCCGTTGTAAACAACACGCTCCACAGATTATCGATGCTCTGGTGCACTTCCGCATAGGTAAGCTCCAGACGGACGTTCTTCTCAATCGTTTCTCCGGCGATCAGCCGCTCGATCTCATTCTGCGTGTTCTTATCCGCGATTTCCACAAATTCTCTGACCAGATCATTGCTGCTGGTATTGATCCAAAATGCCTGCGGTTCCGCATTGGGATCGGCGTGCAGCTTCTTGGCGTAATTAATAACGTCCCACGGACAGTATACATCCGCATTGCCAAAGCGGTAGCCATCGTACCATTCCTTCGCCTCGGCAAAATGATCCTGAAGACCGTAATCCGTCAAGAGCTGTCTGACCTCCGCATCGGTAAAACCAAACTGCTCATCATGCTCGATATCCACAATGGAATTTACATCGAAGTTGTTCAGCCCCGTAAAGATGCTCTCCTTGGAAACCCGCAAACAGCCGGTCAGCACGGCAAAGAACAGGCTGTCGTTTGTCTTGAGCGCCTGCCCGAACAGTCCGCGAATTAGCGCGACCATCTCGTTGTAATAGCCGTGATGGTAGGCTTTGTCCAGCGGCACATCGTATTCGTCGATCAGGAGGATAACCTTTTGGCCATAGTGCTTCTCCAGAAGCGACAAAAGCGTTTGCAGGCTGTTGCGAATATCCATTTCATCATATTCGCCACTCGTTATTCTCTTCAGAGATTTTTTCTCATCTGTGGTTAGCCGCTCGCTCTCGTTTAAAAACTGCAGGCGAAGCGCTTCTTTTCTAACGATTTCGCACAGAGCTTTGTAGGCAACATCAAACGTCAACCCATCCACGCCCTTGAGCGATACAAATACCACGGGATATTTTCCCATGTATGCATCGCACAGCGCCTTTTCGCGGCTGATGGCAAGCCCATCGAAGATGCGCTTATCGCCGCCGATTTCAAAGAAGCACTTGAGCATGCTCATATTCAGCGTCTTGCCGAAGCGCCGCGGGCGGGTAAACAGGTTCCCACTTCCCCAATTGTTCAGCAGATCGCGGATCAATCCGGTTTTATCGACATAATAAAAATCTTCCTCGCGCAGCTGCGCAAAGTTTTCAATGCCGATCGGTAATTTCCTGTTTTTCATATCGCACCGCCTTTCGGGTGGTTTCTTGCACGGTCTGCCATTCCATGATTATTCTACCGCAAATCGTCTCGCTTATCAAGGACATTTTATGATCGGATCGCCCCGAAAACTGCCAGGATGCACACTAACGAATAATGCCCTTGCAGATAAGAACGAATAGAACAATGGTGACAAAAAGAATACCGATCCAAACCCACCTTGTTGTTCTTTCTAAGTGCAAGCGGTCATATCGACAATTCTTCAGATACCGAGTGACAGAATACTGTCATACGACAAAATGCCCAGATGCGAAAGACAATTGCGTGCATCTCGATACTTTTCAAGCTTCTCGTATTCATCGCTCCGGATAAAAAGCCGTTTGCTGCCAGCCAGATAGATCAACGTTCCCAGTTCAATATCCTCCGGTTCTCGACACACCTCGCCAATAGAGGATTCGACAGGCAGCACACTCATAAGCTCTGAACGATGCCTTCGGATAAATTCCTGGCGATATTCCTCGATGTGCGGATAGATCGATCGAATTTGTGATCTCCATATCATGGAATGAATATCGGCTTCCTGTCTTTCAAAAGAATAGCTGCTTCCATCGCTTCTGCGTCCGGCGCTCACGATGCTTTCAATCAGGTGCATCGGCGATTTCAAAAATTCTTTCCATTGCTGGACACAGGCGGCGCATAATTCGATATCATTCCCAATAACGCTGGATGCAAGTTCCGTGAGATAATCCTTGATATAAGGCGGCGCCTTCACCGATGCAGAAACCAATGTTGTAAATACAATACGATCGTACTCCGTAATACAGTCATCAAAGGACAACCATGTTATGCCCTTTCTGGTAATTCCGGCATGCGCGCCATGATACATGATCATAAACGCGGTCTTTTCCTTATTCTTACCGCGGGCCTTCGTATATTCCGATATGTATTCCACCCACCGGTTTACCTCTTCATCCGTATGTGCATCCACGAATATATACAATCCATGCAGCACAATATCATCATGTTCCGCCAGGAATCCGGCATAAGATTTTGCAGGGCGATACAGCGCGCGCTTTTCCGCCTTACAGTATTCCTCCAAAAGGTATTTGCCCGGATTCTCCACACCGGAAGCAATTTTAAATGTCTTTGAACAATCCTCCTCGCGAATGTCATTCTGCACCCTGTACACAAGATAATCCTGCCACGGGAGAGCATTGCTGTATTGCACAACAATGCTCTTTTCCTGCAAAAGGTGTGTTTCAATGGCAGATAAAAAACACATCGCATTGGGCACGCGTTCCCACCAGATCCGCTGCATACTATTCCTCCATGTACTTGGTCAGTTCATCATCGATATCAATTCTGGCTGCCATCATCTGGAAGAAGGTGTAGCGCGTAAAGAAATAGTGCTGATCACTCTTTCGCAGTACGTTCAGCTCGACAAGCTCTTCCATGAATGCATTTAGCTTTTCTACAGTCAGATCCGCAATTTTGCGAATGCAATACTGCGTGCAGACTTCGCGGATATCCTCCACCGAATAACCATCGCCGGAACCATTCTCGCGGTACAGATACGCCATGATAAGCGCAATTATGTAATAATAATCATCCTCATCCAGCTTCAGCGTAATGAAATACTTGTCCCATATCTGCCTCGTGAATTCAGAATCGGCAAGCACCTTTTTGATATGATCCACGCTAACCATATACGCAGGCGAATCCGATTCATTGTATCCGGCGTAATCCCGATTGCGCATCGCCTCCAACAGCTTCGCACAGTACATCTGAATCAACCCGGGGAAATAGTTCGTTGTTGCCAGGATCAACGTGATGAGGGATTCCTTCTCTTTCGGGAAACGCAATCCCAAATAGTGCAGCGGAATTTCCAGCAATTCCCGCGCCTCAGCGGGTGTAAACGGCTTCACCGTAAGCGGCTGCAGGTGCGTCAGCACGCTATTATTACCCAATGCTGCTTCGCGTTTAAAACGCACTACATTGCGCAAGCCAGCAACGACGAATTTGAATCGTCCTGTTCCCACGCTTTGCATATCCTTCAAGGCATCAAATGGCTTGTAATTCACCTTTTCACTGCTGTCGATAAACGCGTCGGCTTCATCCAGCAGCAGGAGCAGATAGGGAATCCGATTCGCATCATCTACGCGCAGGCGGCGCTTTACATGGCGCGCCAATTCTTCCCAATCCTCGGTATCGATATCCGTCGGCAAAATACCCTGGTCGAACAGTTCATGCCCGATCTTGCGCGCAGCCGCACCGTAATCAAGACCCTTGATTTCAATGTACACCGCGCGATCGCCATTTTCATTCAGGTTTACATCTTCCATTGCCCGCTTCAGCAGCGCAGATTTTCCCAGCTGCCGTCCACCGTAAACAATGTTCACCCCCGCGGAGGATTTGATCTTTTCCAGATCATTCTTGCGCCCCATGAATATCTCCGGCGGCATCACGTTCGCCGATTCCCACACATACGGTTGATAGTAGGAAAATGGTGCAATCAGGGACATCAGCATACGTGCATTCTTCGTTTCATCAAAGTTGCGAACGAAGAACATCATGGCGGTACGATCCACCACGCCGAACATTTTGTCTTCCAGCGTGTTTTTTGCTTTGCGTGCAAGCCGCCGGCGCTCGCTGAGCTGCAATGCACAGTCCACAAGCATCAATGTGTGCTTCGCATTTCCGGCTTTCTTCATCACATCGATCAAATTATCCGCATCATAGTTGCCATTCAAGCAAATCACGCGGAAGCCGTCACGCGCAATGCCGGAACCGAACGCTGCAATCGGATGCGTATAATTTCGGCGTTTGGATTTCGCAGTGGGAATCGTCGTGACTACGTAGCTTTCATAACGTCCGACATTGTCAGGTTTTGCTGTGACATCCTTGATATCAAAGCACGCCAGCAGTCGAAGCAAACGATCCCTTCCCATCGCGCTTCCGCCGGGCAGCCAGTTCTGCGCCAGCCGTTTTCCGCCGCGCTGCTCCTTATTGTAGGTACGTTTATTCACCAGATTTTCAAAAGAACCGTTGCCCGCAACATCCCGATAGTAATCGGAATAGTTGTCCAGAAAATCCTGTAAGAAATCCTCGTCTATGCCGCTGCCCACATCTTCTTCCTCAACTGCAGCCGCTCTGCCCAGCAGATCCTCCGCAACGGTATACTTCTGTTCGCGAATCGCATCGGCGATTCTGCGAATGCGGGCTTCCTTGACCTCCGCACTGATGCCGGAAACGGACATCAGACGGTACTTGTCCAATCGCTTCAAAAGACCCGCAGCTCTGGGCTTTGAAGATTCGCGAATATCCGCCAGATAGGCCTCCATAACGCTTCTGAAGAATCCGAAATTTCCGCTTTCCGCAACCCACTCGAACCAATCGTCAATCGCGCTCAGAATGCTTTCAATTTTGTTGATCTCCGAATTGTCGATCTGTCCATAGCTCTGCGCCAGTTCCAGCTCACCGACAAAATCTTCCCTTCGATGTTCGGCATCCACCCTTGCATAGCTGATGCTCATATTGATCGCATCTTCGCTGTACGCGGCATCTGGCGCATCCTCCATATCCGTCAGGTAAGCGGAAATCAACCTTGCCGCGCCGAAATCATCCCCCTGTTCCTCCATGATTTCATGAAGTCGATCTGCATATGTGTAATGCGTATCTCCACGCTTGTGCACATGAGAAAGTATCCGGCTCGCCGGCATCATCTGCTTCAACATCGTGGAGTGCATATCCAGATCCGGCAAATAGTCCTCATGCAGCATTATATCGTCCGTCAGCAGGAACGGTGCATAAAAATACTTGTGTATTTTTTCGCTGTATGCACCACTGATGCATTCGGATACCTCTTTGAGCGTTCCTTGCAAAACATGCATTGCGGCACAATCCGCGAGCGATAGCGAAGCAATCTTCATTTCACCATCAATCTCCCGAATGGTATCGCGCAGCAGATCTTCGATATGTTTGCGTATCTTTTTATACGCAATCGCACCATCGTCCTCCTCGAAGCTATCCGCCTGCCGCTGCAGTACGCACCATTCAACAATAATCTGAATCGTCTTCATGGTGCTGCTTGTGATGTTGCTGCGCAGACTGCTCTTCAGATTCTCATGCTTTTTCATCATGACGACGTTCGCAGCCTTTTCCCAATAATCGACGATGTATTGCCACAGCAGATCATCATCGATCGTTTCCGGAGTTACAGTCATCCCGTCTTTGATAAAGTGGCTCTGCAAAAAGTCCTCCGCAATCGGCAGGTATCCGCGATCCCCATCCGCTACAGCCTTGAGCAGCGTGCCCAGGTCGCCATTTGCACTGAAGATCATCTTTTTGGTTTCCAGGAAACGGCGCTGTTTCGCCGTTTCCGTGATCTTTCCGGCGACAACGGCTTCATAATACGCCTTTGCCTCGCGTTGTACGGCTTCTATTTTCTTTTCCAACTCCGCTTTGCTGTGGATACGATATCCGGCATACGCATCCATTCCCTTGTTCTGCTCACTCTTGAAGGACATCAACTCATATACCACATTGCTGAGCATTGGGAATCGATTCATCAGCGAATATTCCTTAATGGACCCATACAGCGCTTTGACCCCGTAGTCAAAACTGTTCTGGTTGGAATAAAACGTCCGAATTGAAATCGAAAGAATCAGGATATCTTCAAACGCGCTTCGGTCGGATATCATCTGCAGTACGGTATTCGCCTGATAGATGCAGCGCGCCATCGGATCATTCAAGGCATAGGCAATCAGATTGTATATTCCCTGAAGCTCCGGAAATGCATCCACATTCGCTTTCAGATATGCTGTGGCTGCATAATCATATCGATCGCAAAGCATCCGGCAGGCATTATCCAATATTTCCGCCTTGCCAATGGGTTCCTCAATAATTTCAACCTCCGTTTTGCTATCCGAATCCGTCTGGAGATCGGGTTCCTCAACAGGTTCCTTTACGGGTTCCATTGCGGACTCCATTGCGGGTTCCATCGCTTCAGTTTCGTTATCCGTCTGCACAGGCGCATCCACTTCATCAGCTTCAATAGAACCTGTTCCGCCCGGCTGCGCCTCCGGATCGGCATCCGGATCGACAATTTCCGAATACGATTCGTATTTTCCCTCCATAATGCTGTACAGCCAGATATTATCGCACCGGTCGGAATACGCGCTCGCTTCCAGGTATGCCTTTGCCAACGCCCTCGCCTTTTCAATATTGAATGATGCAAATGTTATCCGTGCAATGGATTCAGATTTCCGCATCATCTCCTCCGCTCTTTCGAGCAGAGCATCGCATTCTCCGGTATCCCGCCATATGGCGCAGATCATGACCTCGGAATTCTGATATGATTTTTCAATCCCGATTCTGGCCACAGAGCTGAAGGGGCACATTTCTTTGTTGCTTAAAACACGTTCCACATTCTGCGCAAGAAAGCGTCGATGCGCTTCCTCCTCCATGGCCATCTGTGCGATTCGGACTGCAACGCCCTCAGGCTCCTCCAGATATTCGATATTGGTGTTCGTCATCCTTCGTACTCCGACAAATCGTATTGCATCCGCATACTGCATTGCCTTCCGCAGCCGCGGGGATGCGCAATAGCCCCTGCCGACGCCATTCAATGTATTGCGCCGAAGATAACCCCTCCCATAAAGGTGCTCCAGCATAAAATCCGCCCAATTTTCCGGCATTCTTAAGCGAGTAACTGCCAGCCCCGTCGATATACATTCGCAAGGATAGATTGCTCTGATGATATCCTTGCATACATTTTCATTTATGTTACGGATATCGCTGATAAAAATACTGCTGGTGATCTTCTTTTCTTCATTCGGGCTATTATCAATCTTCAGTCCATCGATCTTATCTTCATCCGACAGGAGAACGTTGTTTCGTTTTACCGCCGCAGCGAAGGCGGATTCATTCTCGGTTTCGGTTTCATTTTCGGTTCCATTCTCAGTTTCATTTTCGGTTTCCCGAACAGACTCCGATTGCGTTTTTCCGGCCGCCGCGGCAAAATCATTTATCGTATGCAGGCAGTTGCCGTGCATATCATAATTGTCAAAATGGTTCTCCTGTACGCTGAAGAAAACATGTTCACCGGTCGTTTCATCCAACGCCAGTGCTTCCGTCAGCAGCGCAATATCTGTTTTTCGCGGTACGATCAGAACGATGGACGCAAAGTATCCAAGCAGCGGCAGAATTCTGTCTCGCGCCGCCTTTTGCATATCCACATTTGCATTAAATATCGCAGGAAAAACGATGCATCCGGTTTCGGCAATTGAAAAGCCATAGGCACAGCTTTCCTCCGGGGACACGATGATGCTTGCATTCATCTTCGCCTGCACAAAGAATTCATGAATCAGCGCCATTCGTACCGCCATCATTCCATTCAGACCGACAGAATCGATGCGCATGGTTTTGGGTACCGGAAGCATTGCATAATGAATACAATCGCGATCTTGAAAATCATTTTGCAAAAAGGATTCCACATCGCGATTCGCATAGCACGCCCACCCCTTGTCCGAAAGCGTATAATACATCCCAGACAAAAGCCTGCTGCGCACAGACACCTGCACGATGTAGCCCTCGCGAATCAGATACTCCATTGCCTCCGATTCATTCGCGCAGACACTGCCCGTTTCAGAATTACCAGCTTGTCCCTGCGAATACAGCTTCTCCTCTGCAAACCATCTCAAAACACTCGGAATACCCGGTATGCGTTGGACGGCGGATTTGAATTCCCGTACATTCAATGCATCGGCAGATGGATTGTCGGCATATTCAACTTCAACTTTTGCATCCTCAAGTATGCCGGAATAGCCGTTCGAGGCAGGCGCAGCCGCAGAAGCTTCAGCCGCGCCCACATCGGCGCTCGCAGCAGTAAACGCATCCGGGATAACTTCCTCGACATCGCTTTCATCTGCCGAAGCAGCTACATCATTGGCAGCAACGTCGATACATTCTTTCGAAACATCTCCATCCGTTTCGGCAGCGCTCTGTCCCTCCGCAGCATCGCCAAATGGCATCAGCAGCTTGCAGGAGCCATCAAAGTAGGGCGTTGTATCGAATGTCTCCGCATATCGAATCAGATGGTTCTCCACAGCTATCGTAAGTCCATCACCAATGGTATCCGCCAGTATTGTATAGGCATCCTCCGGCAATTCTTCCGCATCGCCGCGCACATAATTCACTGCCAGCGCATAAGGTTCCAACACTTCCAATGAGGGATCCGCCATGCGCATGCATTTTTTCATCAACTCGCTTTTGGAGTCCTCCAACTGTTTATTCAACCGCGCCTTATCCGCCGTCAAGCTGAAGTAATCCATTAACAGCCTTTTGATCTGACCGTTGTTCTGCTGCTCCTCAAACGCACATATAGCGTTTTCAATTTCCGAAATATCTTTCCCGATGGGAACGGATAGTTCCGCACCCGCACGCTCCAGTTTTTCCGCTTGAACTTTATACGCATTCAGAATGCCGCTCAATCTCGCTATCGAATCTGCCGATACATATGCATCGGCATTGATGCGTTCCGTCAGTACCTGAAGCGCCTTGCGCAGATCGGAAAGACCGCTTCTGACGTCCTGAAATGCCTGTTGGATTCTTCTGACTTTCTGGTCATTCTGGTCAACCATGCATATAGTACCTCCGTTATTCATAGTAGTACAGCTTCTCCATCGCCCTTGTACAGGCAACGATCTTCTGATTTCGACTCATGTCCTTTGCATATACCAGCGCGCTGGTAAATTCCATGCCCTTTGCAGCATAGATGGTAAAACAAACAATCTTGTTTTCGGGAATTGCATCCGCCTTGGTATCAAGGTAAACTACCTCATCATCCCCGATACCGGTTTGTACCAACAGATCATCAAAAGCCTGCCTATCCTTTACAATCACGGTCGGCGTTGTACCGCGAATAATTTGAGTTAATTCAATATTCCGATGAACTGCGACCGGCATCTTTGCCTTCAATACCTTCCCGCAGTATTCCATATTTTCACCAAACATCCGATTGCAGAACTCCACAATTGCCGGTGTATTGCGATAGTTACTGTTCATTTCAAATACAGTTTCAATACCCGTATCCATTCTCCAATCGCGCACACCACAAGCGTCATGCAGGGACTGCGTCGTATCTCCGAATATATTGAACCGCGCGTTCGGATAAATGCTTTTAAGGAAGGTATAGTCCGCGCGATGCAGATCCTGTCCCTCATCAATGCAGATCATCCGATACTTCGGCAGATTCTTCGATGTATGCAGCGCAGCGTATATCTTCAGGTAAAACAGCAAATCAGACTTGTACAGTATTCTTGTCTGCTTCTGATATCCATCAGCCAATTGTTCGATCTGCAGCGTCTGAATTCCATGTTTTTCCTTGAACGGCTTCAGTGCATTCCAAACCTCCTGCTCAAAAACAGAACTTTCAATGCGGCTGAGATAATATCGCGCACGCTCCAACGTGGCGCGCTGCGAACTGCGCTGTCTCTCCGCATCCGCCACATTATAGGAGGTCAGCCATGCATTCTGTTCCTCTTGATTCCGTTGATTTTGTTCTAACGCCTCTGCGACTTTCTCCAAAGATTCTCGGTTGGCAAGAATGCGCTTTTCATGATCACGCATCCACGCCGCGTGGGACATCTTTTTGGTGAAATCCTGCAGCTTTTGCCGACATTCATCAACAATGCCTTCAAGCAGTGTACGATATTCCAAATCATATCTGCGCTGCTCTCCCCACGGTTCCGTCGCATCGCACAGCCTGTACAACGCCTGTACATATCTGGACGCCTGAAGAGGAACTGCCTGCGTACCGGCACTTTCATCCAGATCGCGTTCGCACTGCCGAAGCGCATCCGCAAGCGCTTCAATATTGGATTTTCCTTCCTGCTTCCACGCCAGCAATTCCTGTTCTGCTGCCTTGATTTCCGCTTGAATGGCATTGAACTGCTTATCCGAAGCAGCAAGCATTTCCTTTCTTTCCAGCAATTCCGTCTGCCTGCGCAGAAGCGTTCTGTTTTCTTTTTCCAGCGCATCCATCTGGGCGCGATGCTCCGCATATTCCGGAAGCATGGAAAGCGCTTTCTCTGTTTCATCGAATTTCACAATTCGATCTGCCAGCCGCCGAACTATATCATTCACCAGTTCTATCGTGATCACCGTATTCCTATCTGCTTTTTCTCCCAGCAAATACAGCCCAGTTTCAACGTGATTCTGTATGGCATGATTGATTTCATTATTGATTGTAGCGATCATTCCGGCGCTGTAAGCCTGCTGCAAATAGGCGTCCGGCAGGTATTCTTCGGACAGTTCAAATATGTACTGCCTGTTTCGAAAGCGAGGGTCATATGCGTCCAGGAGTCTGCAATAAAACTCCGCGAGCGATTGATTCGCAATGTCCGTCAGGCGGTATCGCCGCATCAGCTCCGAAGAATAATTCCGGAAAAGCTGCGTGGGCGTGATCAGCATCACCCTGTTCCACCCGTCCTCTGAAAGGGATTCTCGCAGATAAAACAGTCTGTGGATCATACACTGCGTCTTACCTGACCCGGCGCAGCCCTGCACCACAAAACTCATTTCGATATCTGATTGAATAATTTCATATTGCTGTTTCTGCAGCGTAGATATTATGTTGCGAAGACGCGCGTCAGTGCGGTTTTCCTCCAGGCGCTGTGCCAACAGCTCATCAACGGCCATGCCGGCCTGATCCGTCTGCAGCACGGCAGGCTCCGCCCCGCTCGCAGTCACATCCAACAGCGTATGTACGCTCAGCAGCTTTTGATCCCGTATGTTCACATCGCGCACCGTCTGTGGGGTAAACGTAGATTGTGCTCCGTCCCTGCCCGTCGTTACATCTCGCTTCTGCGGCATCGAGTACAATATGCGCAGATCTTTCAGCAATGGCCGATCCGCATCATCTTTGAAGGGAACAATGGATACTGACTTATCATCTTTAATGTCGATACTATGATCCAGCTGTTCATCATCGGAAATCAAAAAGTGCTGCGTTTCATTTTCTTCCTTCCACTGAATGCATATGTGCGCATAATACGGCTTTGCCATCAGGGATCCCAAGCGTTTTTTAATAGATATAGCTTCTTTTTGAGCAGAATAATAGTTGCCGGCAACAATGAATTTATCCTGTTCTTCATACTTTTCAGCTTCGAAGACTTCTTTAGCTTCGTGCATTGCCTGTGCCGCATCTTTTATTTGGCGATCAAGCGACGTATATACCAGATTCTTCAGATTTTCTTCCTCTGCCCATACTTTTTTCTGTTCCATCTGTATCCCTCTGCAATCGGCAGCAAAGCCGCCTGATTTACTTATCTTACCATTGTACAGGTTAAAAACGCACACCTTTATAATAAGTATAACATATTTCCTCATCATATGCAACGCAAATGTATTTCGTTCATCATTTATCGCTATGCATTTTATATAGAAATGCAAACACATTCTCATACAAGAAAAACTGGCGGTCTGATTGTTTCGTCCCATCCTTCTGCTGCACCATGCGTACGAATAATACTTATAACTACTATTTTCCCTTCCGAGGCAATGGCAAATATCAAAAAGCGGCAGGATGTTGACAAAGCCAACATCCCGCCGCTTCATTATGTAGTCAGAATTTCTCTTTTCCTGTCTATTTTTCAAATATTATTGCGCGCAGCTGTATGGGATTTCATTTTCCTGCGCGTATTGTTCGGCGCAGGAGCCCTCGCCCACGATCAGTTCCGCATTGGTGCACCAGTAGAACGCTTCTTCCCCGATTTCCGTCACACCATCCGGAATCGCGATTTCGGTAAGCGATTTGCACTCCGAAAACGCATGTCCGCCGATGCGCGTCAGGCTGTTCGGAAGCGCGATATCCGAAAGCAGTTCACAACCGCTGAACGCATAGGAACCGATTTCGGTAATGCCCTCCGGAAGAACGATTCGCTCCAGCGCATAGCATGCACCGAACGTACTGTCCGCAATGCGCGTCACGCCGTCCGGAATCACGATTTCGGTAAGCGATTCGCAACAGATAAACGCGCTGTCCCCGATGAAGGTCACACTTTCAGGAATCGTAATCTGCACAAGCGATGTGCAGGCGCAGAACGCGGCTTCCTCAATCACATTCAAGCCGTCCGGAAGAACTACCTCCTCCAGCGCATCGCAATGCCCAAATGCATTCGCACCGATTTCCGTTACGCCCTCTGGTATCACTACCTTTTCCAGGTTGGAACAGAACTGGAATACATCAGCACCGATGCGCGTCACGCGATAACCGTCCAGCTCGGCAGGAATTTCCAGAACGCCGTCCTCGCCGAAATCCTCCTCCAGATAGCCTACGATCACCGCCGTGCCATCATCGCGAATTTCATATTCAAACGCGCCGCTCTGGAACCGCTTGTAGCCGTAGGTGCCATCCGGATACCCGTACATCAGCCCGTTTTCGATCGCGTACTGCTCCGCAAAGCTGCCCTCTTCTACGCACAGGGTGACCGTCCAATCGTCAAAAGCATTCACGCCGATCTTCGTTACCGACGCGGGAATCGCAAGCTCCGTCAGCGATTTGCAGTATGAAAACGCATAATCGCCGATCTCCGTTACGCTGTCCGGAATGACGACCTCCTCCAGCGCATCGCAGCGGGTAAAAGCATTGCTGCCGATAACGCGCGTTCCCTGCGGAATTTCATGGCGCGCCATATTCAGTCCGGGAGGACAGCAGACCAGCCGCTGATCCGCCCTGGCGTACAAAACGCCGTCGATCAATTCAATGCCCGCCGCATTCGGAGATACGGAAATGCTTACCAGCGCATCCATCGAATAGAAAGGATTATCGCCGATTTCGATAATGCTATCCGGCAGGGCAATTTCCGTCAACTGATCGCAATAGGAAAATGCGCCGCTGCCAATGCGCTGCACACCCTCGGGAATTTCAATCCGGCGCAATTGTTTGCAGAAGGAAAGCGCCGAATCGCCGATGGACGCAACGCTATTTGGAATGATCATCTGTTCCAACTGTCTGCAATCATCGAAGGCTTCATCGCCAATACTGATCAGCCCCTGCGGCAGTTCAATCTCCGCAAGCTGACTGCATTCTGCAAACGCGCCGCTGCCAATTTCCGTCAAGCCGTCCGGCAGAACGATCTGCTTCAGCGCGGCGCAGCCATTGAAAGCGCCATCGCCGATGCGCGTCACGGCGTGCCCATCGATCTCCGCGGGAATTTTTAACTTGATCTCTTCATCATCGCCGACGCCCAGATAGCCCGCGATCTCCGCGGTATCATTTTCCAACAGCCTGTATTGGAAATCGCCGCTGCGCAGCAATACTTCGCCCTCCGCCAGCGCGGCGCAGCCCAGCGCCGCGAACGCAATCATGAATGCGATCATCAAAATTCGTTTCAA
>JABLTK010159056.1_pt1 | contig 34428 bp, 34 predicted proteins | sample 7160131 | NCBI WGS metagenome assembly JABLTK01 (sample SAMN14651221, study PRJNA627086) | human gut metagenome | isolation source: feces | host: Homo sapiens
GAAGTAATGAAAATACTACATTTTCACTAAACCCAACAGATGGATATGGAAACCCAACAGTAACATGTACAAACAATCAAACAGGAAGTGTAACAAACAATACTCTAACAGTAAGTAATGTGACAAATGATACGGTGTGTACAGTAGAGTTTAAAGAATTATCAGGAGCAGAGAGAATTATTGCAAAATCAATAGACAATAATTCAGATGGTCTAATAAAAATTTCCCAAGCTGGTGATAGTAGTTTACAGTTTCCATATAGTAATGATAGTGTTGAATATAGATATAGTGGAAGTAACGATGTAGTAAAAAACTATGTAGAATTTAACGATGAAACATGGAGAATTATAGGTGTCTTCCCAACAGATGATGGAACAGGTAAGATAGAAAATAGATTAAAAATTATTAGAAATGAAAGTATAGGAGATTATTCATGGGATAATGGAACTTCAGTTAGCTCAACTAGTAATATCGAAGAACATTCCAATACAGAAAGTTTATCTTATGAAAAGTCTGATGATTATGATGTTATATTTTTAGCTCCGCCTGTAAGTGCCGGAGATAATAATTGGGCCAGACCTAGTTCATTAAATGTTTATCTAAATGATAATTATTATAATCAGTTAACTATAGAAGCACAGAATATGATTGATAATGCTAAATTTTATTTAGGAGGTTATAGTGGCTCGTCAATCAATGTTAAAAATATTTGGAAATTTGAAAGAAAAACTAGTGGTAGTGATTATTATATCTCTGGTCGGCAAACAAATTATACTAGTAAATTAGCACTTATGTATCCAAGCGATTATGGATATGCAAGTAGTGGATGTAGACGAGGAGAACAAACATTAAATGATTATAATAATGATGCATGTATAAGTACAAATTGGTTATATTATAACTATTATGAATGGACATTAGCTGCAAACATTGTGTCTGAAGCTACGGCATTTAGTATTTGGTATGATGGAAGGTTTGACTCAACGTTTGGAACTTCAGATCGCATTTCAGTAAGACCTGTTACATATCTAACATCTAATGTTAAAATCGCTTCAGGAACAGGAACAAGTTCTGATCCTTATCAACTTTCGCTTTAATAAAATAAAAATCCAAATTAATGGATTTTTTTTATGTAAAAAAGTGGGTTTTGCTTATATATATTAACATAATAAAACGTAGTTTTCAAATACTTTTTTATAATTGTAAAATTTATATGAAAATTGTTATTTTTATGTTTACAAACATGAAATTTAAACCTATAATAAAAGCTTAAGTGAGGAGGAATACTAATGGTTAAAACTAATTTACCTGTTATATTATTAAAAGGTTTAGTACTTCTTCCGTCTCAAGAAGTTAGAATTGAAATTAATAATGATATTAGTAAAAAGGTTGTAGATATTTCTAAGTTATATCATAACGATGAAGTACTAATAGTTTGTCCATTAGATACTCTTGAAGAAAATCCTGATACTAGTGATTTACCTAGAATTGGTGTAGTAGGTAAAGTTAAAAGTAAAATTGATTTACCAAATGGAAATAGTAGAATTGTTATAACTGGTGAAAAACGTGTAAAAGTTTATAGTTATGTTAATTACTCAAATGAAGAAGATGTTTTAGAAAGTATAGTTTCTCCATTAAATATAAGAGAAAATGATGAGGTTGAAAATACAGCCGTATTAAGGAAATTAATGGAAGAACTTGATAATTATATTAAAATAAATCCATTTATCTCAAATAGTATATTATCTTCTATAAAAGGAATAACTGATTTAGATAAATTAACAGATAAAATTGGAAGTTTTTTACCTCTTTCTTTTGAAAAAAAATTACAACTTATGTTAGATGCTTCTCCTTTAAGTAGGGCTAAATATTTAATAAGTGAGATTGGAATTGAAATAGCTGTTTTAGAATTAGAAGAAAAAATAGAGTTAGAATTAAAGCATAATTTAGATAATTCACAAAAAGAATACATTTTAAAAGAAAAAATAAAATTAATTCAAGAAGAACTTGGAGAAAGAAGTAATAAAACAGATGAAATAGAGAACTTTAAAAATAAATTAATTGAAATTAATGCACCAAAATCTGTTGTTGATAAAGTTAATGAAGAATTAAAAAGATATGAACTTACTCCTGAGGTTAGTCCAGAGGTAAGTGTAATAAGAAATTATGTTGATACATTACTTAATATTCCTTGGAGTAATAAAACAAAAGATGAAAAAAATCTAAAAAAAATAGAAAAAAATTTAGATAAAAATCATTATGCACTTACTGATGCTAAAACAAGAATTATAGAGTATATAGCACTTAAAAACTTTAAAAAGAATGTTTTACCTCCAACTCTTTGTTTAATTGGACCTCCAGGGGTTGGTAAAACAACATTTGCTAAAAGTGTAGCTGATGCATTAAATAAAAATTTTGTTAAAATATCTTTAGGTGGTTTATTTGATAGTGCTGAAATTATAGGGCATAGAAAAACTTATATTGGTAGTGGACCAGGAAAAATAATAAATGCTTTAATAAAAGCTAAAAGCAATAATCCTGTTATTTTACTTGATGAAATTGATAAACTTTCGAGAGACTATAGAGGAGATCCTTCTTCTACTTTACTAGATATACTTGATAGTACGCAAAATAAACATTTTGTAGATAATTATGTTGATGAAGAGGTTGATTTAAGTGATGTTTTATTTATTGTTACTGCTAATAACAAATATGATATTCCTTTTCCGTTATACGATAGAATGGAAGTAATAGAGTTATCTGGTTATACAGATTATGAAAAACTTGATATTGCTAAAAATCATATAATACCTAAAATATATGAAAAATATAATTTGAGCAAAAAAAACATAACCATAGAAGATAATGCAATTTTAAGTATGATAGAAAGTTATACAAAAGAAAGCGGAGTAAGAGAATTAGATAGGTTAATAAATAAATTGTTTAGAAAAATAATTACTGAGTATCAAAAATTAAATAAAAAGATTAACAATGTAGTTGTAAAAGAAGATAAAATAACTGAGTACTTAGGTAAAGAAAAAATATTAAAACCAATAAAAAGAAAATCAAGAATAGGATTTATAAATGCACTTGCTTATACTAATTTAGGTGGAGACATAATAGAATGTGAAATAACATCTTTTAGTGGAAACAATAAAGAAATATTAACAGGTTCTTTAGGAAATGTTATGAAAGAAAGTGTTAGTATTGCAATAAGTTATATAAAAAGTCATAGTAAAGAATTTAATATTAATTTGAAAGATTTAGAAAAAAAGGATTTTCATATTAATTTTAGAGGTGGAGGAATTCCAAAGGATGGACCAAGTGCTGGGATAACTATCACTACTTTAATTCTAAGTTATTTAACTAATAAAAAAATAGATACTAGTGTTTCTATGACTGGTGAAATGACCTTACTTGGAGATGTTTTACCAATTGGTGGGTTAAAAGAAAAGGCAGTTGCTGCTTATAAACATGGAATAAGAACTGTTTTTATTCCAGAGGAAAATAAAAAAGATTTAAATGATGTAAGTGAAGAGATAAGAAAAAATATAAAATTTATATGTGTAAAAAACTATACAGAAATATACCAATATTTATTTGACAAAAACACAAAAAAATGAAATAATTAATGTGAAAAATAGGTGAATATTATGAAAGAAAAAATAAAAGAAAATAAAAGTGTTTTTGCAGCATTCGTTATAACTTTTTTACTAATATTAGCTTTAATTGGAGTTTCATTTGCATATTTTATGACTCAAATATCTGGAGAGGGTAAGAATGTTGATGTAACAACTGGAATAAAAGAATTAACTCTAAGTGATAATGCGGCAGTTAATTTTGGAACAATTGTTCCTGGTTGGAGCGAAAGTGTAACTTTTACAGTTACAAATACTGGAGATTTATCAACTTATTATAATTTAGTGTGGGAAAGCTTAACAAATACTTTTACAAGGACTCAAGATTTAACATATAGTATAACAAGTACAAATGGTGGAGGAACACTTGCTTCTACTACTGTTCCAACCTTAGGAAATAATATTAACATTATAAGTGATGTTTTAGTAGAACCTAATACAACTCAAACTTATACAATCACATTTAATTACGCAAGAAGCACCACAGAAGACCAAACAGTTGACTCAAATAAAACATTTAGTGGTACGCTTGATATAACGCCAAGCTCTAAACAAGTAAGTTAATAAATTAACCTACATTAGTAGGTTTATTTTTTTGATAAGGAGGAAGAAATGCAATTAAAAGAATTTGATTATGATCTACCAAGTGAATTAATAGCTCAAAGTCCATTAAAAAATAGAACTTCTTCAAAATTAATGGTAGTAAATAAAGAAACAGGAGAAATAAAACATGAAATTTTTTACAATATAATTAATTATTTACATAAAGGTGATGTACTAGTAATAAACGATACCAAAGTTCTACCAGCAAGAATTATAGGACAAAAAGATACAAAAGCTAAAATAGAATTATTACTTTTAAAGGAAATAGAACCAGACATATGGGAATGTTTAGTAAAACCTCAAAAAAGAGTTAAAAAAGGAACGATAATTTATTTTAATAATTCCTTAAAAGCGGAATGTATAAAAGTAAAAGGAGAGGGAATTTCTGTTTTTAAAATGATATATGATGGGATATTTTTAGAAATTATAGAGGAACTTGGTTTAATGCCTCTTCCACCATATATAAAAGAAAAATTAAATGATAAAAATAGGTATCAAACAGTTTATGCAAAGTATTTAGGTAGTGCGGCTGCTCCTACTGCGGGTCTTCATTTTACAAAAGAGTTATTAAAAGAAATAGAAGATAAAGGAATACAAATAGCGAAAATAACATTACATGTTGGATTAGGAACATTTAAACCAGTTAAAGAAAAAAACATAGAAGACCATAGTATGCATAGTGAATTTTATAAAATGACAAAAGAAGCCGCAGATATTTTAAATAAAGCTAAAAGTGAAAATAGGAGAATAATATGTGTCGGTACAACTTCAGTAAGAACTTTGGAAAGTATATATAGTAAATATAATAAATTTGTAGAATGTGCTGAAAATACAAACATCTTTATTTATCCACCATATAAATTTAAAGCAACAAATGCTTTAATTACAAATTTTCATTTACCAAAAAGTACTCTTTTAATGTTAGTAAGTGCCTTTGCAACAAAAGAAATAATTCTAAATGCATATAATGAAGCAATTAAAAAAAATTATAGATTTTTCTCTTTTGGAGATGCAATGTTTATTGAATAGAAAAAAAATTAATACTTAATTATTGAAAACAATAAAGAAAATTAATATACACAAAAAACCGCCAAGTAAATGTCAATTGCGGGGGGGTAGATTTTACTAAAATAAACTATAGGAAACTGTAGTTTTTTGGTGGTTTTATGAAGAAAGTAATAGTAATTTTATTAATATTTAGTTTAATATTTATTTCTTTTTTTATTTTAAAAAAAGAAGAAGAAAAAGAGAATAAAAATATAAGTGTAATACTTGAGACAGAAGAAGGAAATATAGAGTCAAATACGTTTCCAAATAAGGAAGACTATGAATATTTAAGTACAAAATGTGAAAATATAAAAGATAATATAAACACAACATTTAATGAAGAAACATGGAAATTAAACTTAAATGTAGAAGAAGAGAAAGTAGATGGAAAATTCAATTGTACAGTACACTTTAAAGAAAAAAAATATAATGTAGAAATAAAGGTAGAAAACGGAACAACAGATAAAGAAAATGAAACAGTTAAAAAAGGAGAAAATGCGGTATTTAATATAACACCCAAAACAGATTATAAAGATATTTCAGTAAATTGTACAAATAGTCATGTAGGAAATATAAATGGAAGTGTATTAACAGTAAGTAATGTAACAAGTGATACAGTATGCACAGTAGCATGTAATAAATCTAAGTATGTTTTTGATTTTACTAAAGCTGCAACATTAGATGATTTTAATCATATAAAAGGTAACGGTGAATTACAAACTAATGCAAATGGAGAAAATGGTTTAAGTATGGGTCCTGGAACATATATAGAAGATGAGTGGTATTTAAATACTATAGAATTTTCTTTTGGCAGAACTATTAGTTGGGAAGATTTTAAAGTAACTATAGAGTATCATGTGGGTAATTATGATAATTCATTTGGTAGATTTTATGTGTTGATTGGAAACTTTAAATACGCATATGAGGATTATTGGGGATATACTCCTACTGGTGCGAATTTATATGCTTTAATTGGAAGTGAATACTTGTTAAATTATATTAAGACTCAAAATAATGTGGGTACTTTTGATGGAACAGTTACAATTCAAAAAAATGATACATTTGTTACAATAAGTGGAGGTTATAACCAAACAACTAAATTAAATGAAAGTATTAATTTATCAGCTGATAGTTTGCAAATTAGTTTTATGCATCCTACAGGTGGATTTTATTCAACCGTTATGAGGCTTAGAAAAGTGATACTTGAAGAAATCTAAGTTGACACCTATAAAAAAAAGTATTATACTTTTTTTAAAGCGATGAAGAAGAGGAGTAAGTTAAATACTTTTTTTAGAGAGAAACTGGTTGGTGAAAAGTTTTAAGAGTTTAACTGAAGGTAGCTTCTGAGTGAAAAACTGAAAGTATAGTAAGTTTTTACGGATAATACCGTTATAAAAGTAAGTAAAACAAGGGATGGTACCGTCTTATTGACTCCCGTACTATCTCTTTTTTATTTTCTATATTATTAGCAAAGGAGAATATTATGTTAAATAAAAAATACAACCATATTGAAGTAGAAAAAGATAAATATGATTTTTGGTTACAAAATGATTTATTTAAAAGTGGTGATAAAAATAAAGATCCGTTTTGTATTGTAATTCCACCTCCAAATGTAACAGGAAAATTACATATTGGCCATGCGCTTGATACAACTCTTCAAGATATTATAATTAGATATAAAAGAATGGATGGGTATGATGCATTATGGTTACCAGGAATGGATCATGCTGGGATTGCAACTCAAGCAAAAGTAGATGCAAGACTTAGTAATGATGGAATAAACCCAAGAAGTTTATCGCGTGAAGAATGGCTTATGCATGCTTGGAGTTGGAAAGAAGAATATGCATCATTTATTAGAAGTCAATGGGCAAAACTTGGTCTTTCTGTAGATTATAGTAAAGAACGTTTTACCTTGGATGATGGTCTTAGTAAAGCCGTAACTAAAACTTTTGTTGATTACTATAATAAAGGATTAATATATAGGGGAGAGAGAATAATAAACTGGGATCCAGTTGCGATGACAGCTCTTTCAAATGAAGAAGTTATTTATAAAGAAGTTGAAGCATATTTTTATCATATTAAGTATGAATTAGAAGATAAAAGCGGCTTTTTAGAAATAGCTACAACAAGACCAGAAACACTTTTTGGAGATACCGCAGTCGCAGTTAATCCTGCTGATATTAGATACAAAGATTTAATAGGTAAGAACGTAATTCTTCCACTTGTAAATAAACCTATTCCAATAATTGCTGATGAACATGCAGATCCAACATTTGGTACAGGGTGTGTTAAAATAACTCCTGCACATGACCCTAATGATTATGAAGTTGGTTTAAGGCACAATTTAGAAAGAATTGTTTGTATTAATCCTGATGCTACAATGAATGAAAATGCTTTAGAATTTTCTGGTATGACTAGGGAAGAAGCACGTGAGGCTGTAAGTGAAAAATTAAAAAAACAAAATCTTTTAATATCAGTAGAAAAAATAAAACATAATGTAGGACACAGTGAAAGAAGCAATGCCGTAATTGAACCATATTTATCTAAGCAATGGTTTGTTAAAATGAGACCACTTGCTGATGCTGTATTAGATAAAATCAAAGAAAATGATAAAGTAAAATTTATCCCTAAAAGATTTGAAAAACATCAAAATCATTGGTTAGAAATTGCATATGACTGGTGTATTTCAAGACAACTTTGGTGGGGACATAGAATACCTGCTTGGTATAAAGGAGAAGAAATATACGTTGGAGAAGAAACACCAAAAGAAGAGGGGTGGGTGCAAGATGAAGACGTACTAGATACTTGGTTTTCAAGTGCGCTTTGGCCTTTTAGCACTTTAGGATGGCCAGAAGATACAGAAGATTTAAAAAGATATTTTCCAAACAATGTTTTAGTAACAGGATTTGATATTATTTTCTTCTGGGTTTGTAGAATGAACTTTCAGTCACGTAGTTTGATGAATAGTATTCCTTTTAAAGAATGTCTAATTCATGGTTTAATTAGAGACGAAAAGGGAAGAAAAATGTCAAAAAGTTTAGGTAACGGAATTGACCCAATGGACGTAATTGATGCGTATGGTGCAGATTCACTAAGATACTTTTTATCTACAAGTGGTGCTCCAGGTATGGATATTAGATATAATGAAGAAAAAATTAAATCTACTTGGAATTTTATAAATAAAGTTTGGAACGCTTCTCGTTTTGTACTTTTAAATACAGAAGATGTAAAAAAATATAGTTTTAATAATTTAAATATACAAGATAAATGGATTTTAGATAAACTTAATAAAACTATAAGAGAAGTTAGACGTCATATGGAAAAATATGAATTTAATGTAGTAGGAGCTACTCTTTATGATTTCATATGGAGCGATTTTTGTGATAACTATATTGAATTATCAAAGAGTTCTTTAGAAAAAATTGAAACTAAAAGTACTTTGTTGTATGTTTTAGAAGCTATTTTAAAAATGTTGCATCCATTTATGCCATTTGTAACAGAAGAAATATATCAAAAATTACCAATACATGAAAAGAGTATAGTTACAAGTAGTTATCCTAATGTAAATGATGAATTTTTCTTTGAAACTGAGGTTGATTTAGTTTTAGAAGATATTACTAAAATAAGAAACCTAAAAGCAGAATCTAATTTAAAAAGAAATACTTTATTTAAAGTTAATGTCGATAAAACATATGAAGAGATTTATAAAAACAGTTTAAAATTAACTGATGAAAATACATTTAATGATAAAGAAGAAGATTATAAAAAAATTAATTATAAATCTAAATATATTGATATAACTTACTATACAAAAGAAGAAGTAAATGAAGAAGAATTAATTAAGCTAAAAAAAGAAAAAGAAGATTTAGAAAACAGCATTAATAGAAGAGAAAAACTTTTATCTAATGAAGGGTATATAAATAATGCTCCAGAAAAAATAATATTAAAAGAAAAAGAAAGTTTAGAACTTGAACAGGCTAGATTAAAACTGTTAAATGAAAAATTAAAAGGAAGCAATAATTAAGCTTCCTTTTTAAAATTTAATATTGTTCCATTCATCTTTTAAAACATCTTTTATATCTTTTAAATGTCCATATTTACTTTTATTAACCATATAATACTGAACAAGACCGTAACTTGGGTATTCATTTCCTTCTAAAATAATTGGACCAGTAGGGGTAATTACTATATCCCAACCAACATACCTAATATCAGGTATTAATTTATGTGCTTCTTTTACTAGTTCAAAACATTCTTTGACATAAGGTATTGTTAAATCTTTAAATTTAACTTTTGTTAAAGGATGTTCTTTATAGTAGTTACCAGCATCATCAGCGATATCTGTTTCAAGTTTACCGTCTATAGTAACACTTGCGAAAGCATCCGCACAAGTAATAGCTACTTCATCATTAATATTTATTCTAAGAGCATTTCTTAAAATATGAACTTCTCCATCTTTAAGTAAAGAAACAACTCTAAGAGCATTAACTGCATAAGGATTCATTTTTTCTAAGACTTTGTGTTGTTTAATTTCTTCTTCTATTAAAATGTTTCCGTTTTCTTTTAATTCTTTATATAATTTTTTATAGTCTTTAACATCTTTATCTTCTATTTTTCTAATACCATGTCCACCAAAATCATCTTTAACTTTTGCAAAAACAGTTTTATATTTTTGTAAAAACTTTTTAAAATCAGCATCACTTGTTACTCTTAAATCAATCCAATCTCTACCGGCATATTTATTAAATATTCTTAAAAAAACTACTTTGTCATTTGTAACAACTCTATATGATTTTTTGTTTAAATAATTTAATATAGGAACATAGTTTTTAGCTGTTAAAAATGTTTTTTTCTCTTCTTCTGTACGATTTATGTAGTCTCCTTTAAAATAATCAGTATAACCAATACCATATTTTATAAAGTTTTTAATCATATCTCTTTTTACAAAACTTTTTTTAACATTATTTTTATTAGCTATAATTGTTGCTAGATTATCAATTCTTTTAAAATTTGCTTCTTTTATTTTATCTAACATATACTTCTTCATTTACTTCACCCACTTAAGATTATAGCATAACTCTTATTAATTAAAAAGTGTAAAGAGCAATTGATTTATAGAAAAAAATGTTTTAGAATTATAATAAGGAGGAACTAAAATGAGTTTAAGAAATAAAGTCTTATTAGGAATTTTAGTATTATTTTTAATCGGTATGATAACATCACTTGCTTATGGATATTTTCTACTAGCTATAGAAGGAGAAGGGAAAGACGTAAATGTTTCAGTTGCTGAGCTTAAAATTAATTTTACTGATGGAGACGTTATAAACGCAGAAAAAATAGATACAGGATGGACTGCAAGTAAATCATTTAGTATTGAAAACACTGGAGATAAAGCAGTAACTTATACAGTAAATTGGAAAGAATATGAAAACACTTTTACAAGAACTAGTGATTTAGTTTATAGTATAACTGGAGACCAAAGTGTAAGTGAGACTGCTGTATCTAATTCACCATTATTAACTAATGTATCAATTGAACCAGGAGACACACACAACTATACTATAGCTTTTACTTATAAACATTTATCTGATGTTGACCAAAGCGCTGACATGGGCAAAACATTCCATGGTAAACTTGGAGTAATTGAAGGAGAGTAAATATTTACTTTCTTTTTTTTCTATTTTAATTTATAATACAACTTAGGAGTTTTTATGGAAACAAGGATTAATGGAGAAGTTTATAAAGTAAATATAATTAAAAAAAATAATAAAAATATTTATTTTAGGGTAAAAGAAGATTTAGAAATTTATGTAACCGCACCATTTTTAACAAGTGATAAAAAAATAAATAAATTACTTCTAGAAAATGAAGAAGCTTTATATAAAATGATACTTAGAATGAAAAAACTAAATGAGAAAAAAAACTACTTTTATTTTCTTGGCAAAAAATATGATATAGTAATTTATAATAACGCTAAAAAACCTATAATTGATACAGATAAAGTATATGTAAAAAACCTTAATGATTTAGAAAGATTTAGAAGAAGTGAAGCAGAGGAAATATTTAAAAATAGATTTGATATTTGTTATAGTCTTTTTGAAGAAGATATTCCTTATCCAGAATTAAAAATAAGAAAGATGAAAGCAAAATGGGGATACTGTAATAAAGTAAAAAATATTATAATGTTAAATCTAGAACTTATTAGTTATAGTATAGATGAAATAGATTATGTAATTATTCATGAACTGTCTCATTTAGTTCATTTTAATCATTCAAAAGAGTTTTGGCAAACTGTAAAAAAATATAAACCTAATTATAAAAATAATAAAAAAGTGTTAAAGGAGGAATAATATGCTTACTTCTTTAAAGAATGAAAAAGTAAAATATTTAAATAAACTTAGAAATAAAAAATATATTCTAGAAAATAAAGAATATGTAGTAGAAGGTTTTAACTTAGTTACTGAAGCAATAAAAAACAATGTGGCAAAAGAGATAATTTTACTCGAAAAAGAAGTTTTTGATACAGATTTACCTATTACTTATGTCACAAAAGAAATATTAAAAAAGATAAGTAGACTTGATACTGCTCCTAATATAATGGCAGTTTGTAAAATAAAAGAACAAAAAGAAAATGTGGGAAATAAAATAATTATATTAGATAATATAGGGGACCCAGGAAATGCTGGGACTATTGTAAGAAGTGCTCTTGCTTTTGGAATAGATACTATAGTTTTATCTAATTCTTCTGTTAGTATATATAATGATAAATTTATAAGAGCAACCGAAGGAGCTTATTTTAAGGCAAATATTTTTTCTAAAGATTTAGAAGAATTTATAAAAGATTTAAAAAAGAAAGACTTTTTAATAATTGGTACAGCATTAAATAATAATACGATTTCACTTAAAAATTTAGAAAAGTCTGAAAAATATGCATTAGTATTTGGAAATGAAGGCACTGGAGTAAGTGAGGGAGTTTTAAATCTTTGTGATAAAGTGGTTAAAATAGACATAAAGGATAGCGTTGAGAGCCTAAACGTCAGTATAGCCGCAGCTATTATGATGTATTATATGGAGGGGTAAAATGAACTATGTTTATATAGGTAAAATAGTAAATACTCATGCATTAAAAGGTGAGGTAAGAATACTTAGTAACTTTGAATTTAAAGAAAAAGTTTTTAAAGTAGGTACTAGTGTTTATATAGGTGAAGAAAAAATAAAAGAAGCTATTATTTCATATAGAAAACACAAAAATTTTGATATGGTTAAGTTTAAAGGAATTGATAATATAAATGATGTTTTAAAATATAAGGGTAAAAAAGTTTATGTTTTAAAAAGCAATTTAAATCTAAGTGAAGAAGAAATATTAGATGAAGACCTAATTGGAATGAAAGCTATTTTTAATAATAAAATAATTGGAACTATAGAAGAAATTGATAATTATAATGGAAATAAAGTAATATATTTAGATAATGAACTAATTATTCCATATCATAAAAATTTCATTAAAAACATTGATTTAAATAAAAAAGAAATAACATTTATTAATTTAGAGGGGCTTATAAATGAAGATTGATATATTAACACTTTTTCCAGAAATGATAGAACCATTTATTAAAAATAGTATTATAAAAAGAGCTATAGAAAAGAAAAAAATAGAGATAAATGTTATAAATATAAGAGATTTTTCAAAATTAAATAATAAACAAGTAGATGATACACCTTATGGTGGAGGACCAGGAATGGTACTTATGTGTGAACCTATATTTGATGCAGTAGAAAGTGTAAAGGAAAAGAATTCTATTGTTATAATGACTACTCCTAGTGGAGAAAAATATAATCAAAAAATCGCTTATGATTTAAGTAAAGAAAGTCATTTAATTATTCTTTGTGGACACTATGAAGGGTTTGATGAAAGAATTAAATCTATTGTGGATATGGAAATAAGTATAGGAGATTATGTTCTTACTGGTGGAGAAATACCAGCTTGTGTTATAATGGATTCAGTAGTAAGACTAATTGATGGAGTAATAAACAAAGAAAGTCTAGAAAGCGAGACATTTACTGATGATTTAGTAGATTACCCAGTATACACTAGACCTAGAGTTTACAGAGGAATGGAAGTACCAGAAGTATTACTTAGTGGAGACCATAAAAAAATAGAGGAATATAGAAATAAGTTAAGAAAAGAAAATACAAAGTAAGAGGTGATAAAATGAGTTATAAATTAGTAAAAGATGCTAAAACAAGACATATAGCTTATTTATCATGCGATTTTACTGGTATAAAAGTAAAGCCAAAAAAACTAAACAAAAAAAATGTAATTAATGCAAAAAACTTAATTATTATTGATAGTTCCTATTGTAGAACATATTCAAAAAAAATGTTAGAAAAAAGGCTAAAAAAAATATATGAACTAATTTTTTCTACTATCACAGATGATGATGCTACAACTACTGATGTTGTACAAACACTTAGTGAAACTGAGAGATTAAAAAGTATAATAAATAATAAATATAAAGAATATCTTGAATTAGAAGAAATAGAAAAGTTAGAAAAAAAGATAATGATACTTGAGGTTGAATTAAAAAGAAAAATAGTTGACTTAGAAATAAATAAAATGTTCGCACCAGAAGAAGAACTAGTAGAAAATAGAAATAAAAGTAGATAAAATAAAACTTTTATGTTATAATCACTTAAGTGATCCGCTGTTAATATTAAAAATTATCTCTAAAAATATTATTATGATCAACATTAGAAAAAAGGAGGAAGAGATACTTATGACATTAATGGATAAAATTAATAAAAAACAATTAAATCCAAATGTACCTGAATTTAGAGTAGGAAACACAGTAAAAGTAGATGTAAAAATCATCGAAGGAAAAAGAGAAAGAATTCAAAGTTTTGAAGGTGTAGTTACATCTAGAAAAGGAAGCGGAGTTAATGAAACTTTCACAGTTAGAAAGAAAAGCGGAAATGTTGGTATCAACAGAGTATTTCCACTTCATTCTCCAAAAATTGATAAAATTACTGTAGTTAAAAAAGGTAAAGCTAGAAGAGCTAAACTTAACTTCTTAAAGAAAGTTAAGGGACAATACAAATTTAAAGAAGGAAAGTAAAGAAATTTAGTACATTTTGTACTGATTTTTTTTATTTAAAAAAACGAAATTTACAAAAGATAAAAAACTAGATATAATAAAAGAAGAAAGATAAAAGGTAAGTGATATAGATGAAATTAAGGAAAATTTATAAAAATAATAAAAAAGAAACTATAAACAAAAATGAAATCTTAACACTTATAAAAAACAATCAAAAAAATATTATAATATCACTACTTATATTTACTTTTTTAACTATAGGGCTTTTATTTTTTATTCAAATGAACACTTCGCTTGCAACAGATATGAGTACAAGAATAGAAACAGAAGATATAACAACAAATAGTAAATCAAAAATAAATTTTTCAAATGATGAAAATTATATATATTTTAATACACAACTATTAAATAAAATTGAAGAAGAAACTTTGTATACAACAGTTAAAGCAAACATAAGTAAAGTTTGGCCTGAGGCAAGAGGCAAAGATGTGAGAGTATTATTAGAAAGAAGCACAGATGACCGAGCATATACAACAGTTAGTGAAAAGGAAATAACATTAAATGGAAACGAAACATTAATAAGTGAACAAGCACAAAATACAAGCATTATGTATTATCGTGCATCTATAAAATTAGATGGAACAAGAGTAAAAGTAACAGAAAGAAATATTGATCTTGCTTTAAATGTCGAAACTGACATAAAATATAATTTTGAATTTGAAGAAAAACAACAAGAATTTGTAACACCAATAACTGGAGAATATAGAATAGAACTGTGGGGAGCAGCAGGAAACTATTATCCTAACAATATGAAAGATGAAGTAGGAAAAGGTGCATATACTGCAGGAACAATAAGACTAGAAGAAGACCAAAAATTATTTATATACACAGGAAAAAATGCAACAGATGAAGGGAACTTTTATACTGCAGCATTTAATGCGGGAAGTACTGCTAAAGGTAAAGATAGAACAGATGAATATGGACACAACTCTTCATCTGGAGGAGGAGCTACAGATGTAAGGCTAGTAAGCGGAGAATGGAATAATACTGCATCTTTACGATCAAGAATAATGGTTGCTGCCGGCGGTGGTGGAACTCATTATTATTTATCAACAGATGATAGAGTAATAGTAAAAGGAGAAGGTGGAGCCGCTGGAGGTTTGATAGGATATCGTGGATATCAAATGAGTGTTAAATATCCTTATAGTTTCAGTTGGACATTTACTGAATATGATAATAAAGTACATACTGTGACTACTTTGAATACACCTTATTCTTATACTGGTGGAGGGTCTCAAAAAACAGGAGGATCTGCTAATGTTTGTAAAATTGATTCTTCTTGTTCAAATGACGCTGTTGGAAAAAACGCTTCCTTTGGCATAGGAGGAAGCGGCGCAAACCGTACTGGAGGAGCCGGAGGAGGCGGTGGCTATTATGGTGGAGGAGGCGGTGGCCAATCATATGCTGATAATAGACCAGATAGTGGACTCTGCCATTCTTCAGGTGCTGGAGGTTCATCGTATATTTCAGGGCACACTGGAAGTATAGCTATAACTGAAGATGGAACTCCAAAAAGCGGATGTAATGAAAGTGGGACAACTCCAGAAAGCTATGTAGGAACAACTAGCAATGCTTGTTCTATACATTATTCAGGTTTGAAATTCACAGATACAGTAATGATAGACGGAGAAGGGTATAACTGGACAAATAAACGCGGAAGTAAAAGAACAATGCCAAGTTATAATACAGACTCAATGTCAACTGGAAACCCAGGTAGTGGTGCCGCACGTATAACAGCCCTAACTTTAGGCGCAGAAAGTGTTCTAACAAAATTAAGTTCAGTAGTAGTTACTACTAAATATGTGGATGAAGAAGGAAAAGAAATTGCCACAAGCACCCAAACAATAAAAAATGTAGGAGAAGAATATACAACAACTCCTAAAGACATAGATGGATATGTATTAAAAACAACTCCATCAAATGCTAGTGGAACAGTAGAAGAAGAAAATATTACTGTTACATATGTTTATCAAAAAGTATATAAAGTAGATTATAAAAGCGATAGTAATGGAATAATTGTAGGATTTTCTACAGAAGAAGTGGTAGAAAGCGGTAACCCAAGAGGTTCTTTAACTACTCCAAATACAGGATACCATTTAGTTAATTGGACAGCTAACAAAGATGTTACACTTATAAATGGTACAAAGAAAAATGCTGGTGTTGCTTTAACTATGGGCGAGATAAAGCAAGTAGTCATAACAGAGGATGTAACTTTTACTGCTCATCATGAAATAAATAAGTATACAGTAAATTATAAAAGTGATAGTAACGGAACAATCGCAGGAATAACAACTGAAGAAGTTAACTATAATAGCAATCCAAGTGGATCAGAAGAAACTCCAAACGCAGGATATCATTTTACTAGTTGGGTCGCAGATAAACAAATAACACTAAATGATGGAACAACTATACAAAAGGGAGATATTCTTACTCGAAATGATGTGTTAAACGCTATAATAGTAGAAGATGTAACATTTACTGCATTACATGAAATAAATACATATACAATAAATTATAAAACTGATAACGATGGCATAATAACTGGAATAACAACTGAAAAAGTACAATATAATAAAAATCCAACTGGAACAACAGAAAGTTCAAAAAGTGGATACCACTTTGTTAACTGGACTGCTGATAAAGATATTACACTTGAAAACGGGACAAAGAAAATAACTGGTTCAATTTTAACAATAACTGATATAAAAAATACTTTAGTAAAAGAGGATATAACATTTACCGCTCATTATGAAATAAATAAATACAATATAAAATATGAAACTGATGAAAATGGAAAAATAACTGGGAAAACTGAAGAAGTTATAGAACATGGAAAAAATCCTACAGGTACAGAAGAAGAATCAAACCCTGGATATTGTGAATCTAGTGGATGGATTGCAGATAGGCCAGTCTTCTTAACTGATGGGACAGTTATAGAAAAAGGAAAATTAATTACTGATGAAGAATTAATAAGAATAGATGTTAAAGAAGATATAACATTCACAGTATCTCATAATAAATGTTATGGAGATTTAACAATTTTAAAATTAGATGAAGAAACTAAAGAAGAAATAGAAGGAGTAGAGTTTAAGTTGAAAAATAAAGATGGAAGTGATGCGAAAGATATATATGGTGAGTCCGTAGAAAACGCAGTTACTTCAGAAAAAGGTATCGCAAGATTTACAAATATTTTATATGGAGAATATTTATTAGAGGAAGTAAGAACTAATGGATATTATAAAGTATTAGAAAGTGATATAGAAATAACATTTGGAGAAAATGAAGATGCTATTAATTTAGAAGAAGTAAATGAAGATGCTACAAGTTATGTAATAACTAATAAGGCAATAGAATTTAATTTAATAAAGCAGGATAAAGATACTTTAGAAAACTTAGAAAACGCAGAATTTGAAATTAGAAATATTGATGATGAGGTATTTAAGAAAATAACAACTGAAGAAAACTTAAATATATCGATACCAATGGGAGAATATACACTTGTAGAAACAGAGGCGCCAAGAGGGTATGTAGAAGCAAATACAGAAATTAAGTTTGAAATTTTAGAAAATGGGAATGTAGAACTAAAAACAGAGAATAGCGCTTTATATAAATTAACAAACTTAGAAGAAACTGAAGAAGATACTTTAATTGTTTATAATGAAAAAGAATTAATAGAAACTCCAATCACAGATAGTTATAAATCTTTGGCAATTAAAATTATAGGTGGCATATTTATAATGTTTGGAGGAATATTAATATATAGAAAACTTAAAATTGCTAAACAAAGATCTTTATAGTTAGTACTCTTATGTACTAGCTATTTTTTATTGATTACATTTAAAAAACATGTTGTTTTCTTTTACTTTGTAGTATAATAACAATGGAGGAAGAATATGAAAATACTAAAAAGTTTGTTGCCTTATATAATTATTTTAATAATAGTAGTTTTAATAAGAACATTTATTATAACTCCAGCTGTAGTTAATGGAGACTCTATGAAAGATACACTTCTTGATAATGAAGTTGTACTTGTAAATAAGTTATATGTAAATGTTAGTGATATAAAAAGATTTGATATTGTTGTTATAAATGAAAATGGAGAACATATCGTAAAAAGAATTATTGGCTTACCTGGTGAAAAAGTAGAGTATAAAAATAATAAACTATTTATTAATGATAAAGAAGTAAATAGCGAGTTAAAATTTAAAGATACAGAAGATTTTGTTTACGAAAAGGTAGAAAGTGATAAATATTTTGTTTTAGGTGACAATAGAGAAATTTCAAAAGATAGTAGAATAATAGGAACAATAAATAAAGATGATATAATTGGTAAAGTAAGTATAGTATTATTTCCTTTTACCAAATTTGGTGTAGTTAAGTAGGTGAGGTATGGAGTTAACTAAAAATATAAATAAAAATATATTTAGAGAATATGATATACGTGGAAAAGCAGGAATAGATATAACAGAAGATATTAGTTATACAATTGGTGCTTCTTTTGGAACTTATATAAAACAATTAAATAAACAATCATGTATAATTGCTCATGATAATAGATTATCTTCTCCAGTTTTAACTGATGCTTTAATAAAAGGAATAGTAAGTACTGGTATAAATGTAATAAATATTGGTCTTGTAACAACTCCAATGTTTTATTACGCTTCTATAAAATTAAATGTCGCATCAGGCATCATGGTAACTGCATCACATAATCCTAAAGATGAAAATGGTTTTAAAATAACCTTTGATGAAAGAGGAAATGCCAGAGGAAAAATGATAGAAGATTTTTATAATTTTACAATAAATGGTAAATTTATGACTGGAGAAGGAACTGTTAGTAACTATAATATAAGAAATGATTATTTTAAACTTTTTGATAATTCTCTAGATTTCCCACAAAATAACTTAAAAGTTGTAATTGACCCAGGTAATGGAACAACTTCAATTATCGCAGAAGATATGTATAAAAGATTTATTAAAAATGTTATCCCAATAAATAATGTAAGCGATGGAACATTTCCAAACCATCATCCAGATCCATCAGTTGAGTCTAATTTAGATGAGTTAAAAGCAAAAGTAAAAAGTGAAGACGCGGATTTAGGAGTAGCTTTTGATGGAGATGGAGACAGAGTAGGTTTTATTTTAAATGATGGAAGTTATATGCCAATTGATAAATTTATGATAATTATAATTAGAGATTTAATAAAAAAAGTAGAAAATAAAACATTTTTATATGATGTAAAGTGTTCAAAAGCACTAAAAGATGAAATAATAAAACTAGGTGGAACGCCATATGAATACAGAACTGGTTCAAGCTATACAAAAACAAAAACAAAAGAGATGGATTTAGCTTTTGGCGGAGAACTTGCTGGTCATGTTTATTTTAGAGATCGTTTTCCAGGTTTTGATAGTGGACTTTACGCGGGTCTTAGACTTTTAGAAATACTTGCTAGAACTGGTAAAAAAGCAACCGAATTATTAGAAGGAATAGAAGAATATAAAACTTATAATATTGATAGAATAGACAGTACTGATGAAGAAAAACATAAATTAATAGAAAAAGTAAAAGAATATGCAATAAGTAAAAATTATAAGTTTAGTTTAATAGACGGAATAAAAATATATTTTAACGACTCATGGATACTTCTTAGAGCTAGCAATACTGGACCAAGTATAAATGGAAGAATTGAAGCTAAAACTGAAGAAGAAATAAAAAGATTATATAATGAATTTATGGGTGTGTTAAAAAATGAAGTTTAACGGAAAAAATATAAAAATAGAAAGTGTAAAAATATTTAATTCTTACGCAGTTATAAAAAATGTAAAAACACATACAAATGAAATTAAAGTATCTTCAAAAGATGAAGAACTTACTATTAAACTTTATACGCTAGTTCCTCATTTAGCTTTTAATAGTTTAAAACTTAATACAAAAACAAATATTATAGATAAAATTGATTCAAGTGATATTGCATTAAAAACAAAAGATAATATTTATTTTTGTAATAAAGAAAAATCAAGGGTATTTTTTACAAAACTTGCGGAAAATATTTTTAGATTAAACTTAGAAATAAATGATGAAGAAAAGAATATAAATTTTGAATTAGAAACGATTATAGATTTTAATAAAATAATTGATTAGGAGATTAAAATATTGGTAATAAAAGGAGATTAATATGGATTTTGTTTATAAGACAAAAATTAATATAGATGATTATAAATATTTATTAAAAGAAGTAGGATGGAAAATACAAAGTGATAGACAATTAAAACTTGCACTTGATAGTACAATGTTTTTATCAGCTTGTTTTTATAAAGATAAAATAGTTGGAGTTGCTAGACTTGTTGGAGATTATGGGAGTAGAGGGCTTTTATGTAATGTTTTGGTATTAGAAGAATATAGAAGAAAAGGTATAGGAAAGGCTATGGTAGAAAACATAAAAGAAATGGTTTATGAAAGTCTTTTAGAGAATGAAGAATTTATGATTTGTTTACTTCCTACAAATGGAAAAAGAGATTTTTATATTAAATGTGGTTTTAAATATAGACCAGAAAAAATGGATGGAATGTATACTTGGATTAAGAGGGAGAATAAAAATGTCGATATTAAGTTTAATATATAGCTATGTTCATAAATTAATTACAGAAAGAGAGTTACTTTATGAATTAGAACAAATTGATTTATCAAAATATACTAAAGAAGAACAAGAAATAATTAAAAAAATAAAAAATGAAGCAATAGAAAAACAAAAAAATGTTATGCAAAGAATAAAAGGGTAAAATAAATAAAAACATTTTTTCGAAAGGAAATATAAATGAACAAATATATGAAAATTGCAAAAGAACAAGCAAATAAAAATTTAAAAACAAATGATGGCGGACCTTTTGGAGCATGTATTGTAAAAAATGGTGAAATTGTAGGTAGAGGAAGAAATCAAGTATTAAAAAATAATGATCCTACTGCACACGCAGAAGTTATGGCTATAAGAGATGCATGCAAGAATTTAAATACTTACGATTTAAGCGATTGTGAACTTTTTACTTCTTGTTATCCTTGTCCAATGTGCTTGTCCGCAATTATTTGGGCAAATATTAAGACTGTTTATTATGGAAATACAAAAACAGATGCCGCAGAAATTGGTTTTAGAGATGACTTTATTTATGATTTTATAAAAAATCTTATAGAAAATAAGGAAAATAGTAAGGTATTAAAATTAATTAACATTGATAGAGATGAAACCATAAAAGAGTTTATAGAGTTTAAAAACAAAGAAGATAAAACAATTTATTAAATAAACGGAAAGGAAAAACTATGTTTTATTTAGCGCAATTTTTTGGGGCAATTGGACTGATTTTTTTATTAATAAGTTTTAACATAAATAATAAAGATAAATTATTAAAATATCAAATTTTTTCCAGTTCGTTTTTTTCTATTCAATATTTATGTTTAAATGTAATAACTGGATGTTTAATGAATTTATTGTCATTAATAAGAAATATTATATTTAAGAAATTTAATAATAATATTCCTATTATATATTTATTATTAATGATTTTTTTGGTGGTAGTACTAACAGTATTTTTTTATGATGGCATAATAAGTTTATTACCAGCAATCGCAGTAAGTGTATATAGTATAGGATTGTGGCAAAAGAATTTAACAGTAATAAGATTATTAGAATTAATTTCTTGTATATTATTTATAATTTATAATATAAATGTTGTAGCAATAACTGGATTAATATCAACAATTATTGAATTAAGTATAGTGTTAGTAGCTATATATAGATATGATTTTAAGAAAATAGATAATAAAGAAAACATATAAAAAATTTAAATTTAGGAGGGGAAAATGAATTTAGATTATAAAATAAACAATAATAGATTTAATGCAAGGGTTTCGGCTATTATATATAATAAAGATAAAACCAAAATATTATTATTTAAGATGCAAGATAGAAATTTTTATATGTTACCTGGCGGGAGAATAGAAATGAATGAAGATAGTTTAAGCGCAGTGAAAAGGGAAATTTCAGAAGAACTTGGTTTTGAATTGGAGTATAATCTTTGTTCTATTCAAGAAAACTTTTTAAAATTAGACAACATTAATATCATGCAATATTGTTTTTGTTATAAAGCAATATTTGATGGTAATATAACTGATGAGAAATTTGCTTGTAAAGATAATAATAACCAAGTGTTTGAATGGGTTGATTTAAATAAATTATCAAATATTATAATAAAACCACATTCAACTTGTAAATTAATACAAGATGATAGAAATGGTATAAAACATTTAATAGAATTTGAATAAAAAAAGAAAGAAGATGAACATACATGTTAAATGAAGAAGATAACTTATTAATTTATAAAGAGATGCATAGAATAATATTTGAATCAGAAAGACTTTACTTTACACAATTAATATAGCAAAGTAGGCTTTATAGCAGTTGGTGATGGATATACTAAGAAAGATATTCATATGTATCATAAAAGGTGAGAAAAATTATGTTATAATGAAATAACTAGAGAAAAAAAGTCTAAACATATTGATATTACCATGGCAGAAGTATATTGGTATGTTGTTAAATAACTTATGAATTATCTGAAAATAACACAAAGGCGAATTATGGAAAAAAGATAATTGATACTTTATCTTCTAAATTAACTAAAGAATTTAAAAGTGGTTTTTCTTCAGCAAATATTATGAGAATGTGAAAGATTTTATGAAATGTATCCTATATGGTCGACAGTGTCGACCGAATTATCTTGGGTACATTTTCAAGAATTAATAAAAATAGATAGAAAAGAGGCGAGTATATGGCAAACAAAATAATTGAAGTTCAAAACATTAAAGTAAATATAGCAAATATAAATAATAACGATTATATTTGTATTTCTGATTTTACAAAATATAAAGCTGGAAAGTCGACTTCAGATGATATTATTAGAAATTGGCTAAGAAACAGAATTACTTTAGAATTTTTGGGGACTTGGGAATCAATATATAATCCAAATTTTAATTCCGTCGAATTCGACGGGTTTAGAAAAGAGGCAGGGCTTCATACTTTTACATTGAGTGTTACTAAGTGGTGTAATAAAACAAATGCAATTGGTATATATTCGAAACGTGGTAAATATGGTGGAACTTATGCTCATAAAGATATTGCTTTTGAATTTGCCTCTTCTATTAGTCCTGTTTTTAAGTTATATTTGATAAAAGAATTTGAAAGATTAAAGACATTAGAAAATAGTAATAGAGAATGGGATGTAAAAAGAATTTTAACAAAAAATAATTATATTATTCATACTGATGCAATTAAAAATTATATATTACCTGATAATGATTATTTCAAAAATAAAGAGTGGCTAAAGTATGCTGAAGAGGCTGATATTCTAAATGTAGCATTGTTTAATACAACTGCTAAAAAATGGAGAGAATTAAATCCTGATTTAGCAAGAAATTCAAATATTAGAGATTATGCTTCAATAAATGAATTAACTGTATTATCTAATTTAGAATCACATAATGCAGAATTAATTAAAGAGGGAAAAAGTAAAGAAGAAAGATTTGAAGCATTAAGTGAGATTGCTAAATACCAATTAAATATATTAAATAATGCTGAAAAGATAAAGTTATTGACAGATACAAAAAAATGAAGTGATAAACATGAGTGAAAAACAAGACGATGGGTTGCATAAAAGTGTAATCAACTGCTTGATACCAATTTATTTAACCCCTCCAAGAAATCCTTATAAATAAAGGGTTTGCGAGCATATAGATCTTACACGTTTTTTCAAAAAAACAGTAAAAAATAATAAAAAGCAATCAAAAATAGTTAAAAATGGGGTGTTTGTTTTTAGTTGATACCACAAGGTTAACCCCATAATATTTTGACGAGAAAGGAGAATAATAAATGGCTGAAAAAGATTTACAAATAACAAATCATGATTTTTTAATATATAGAGATTCAAACAATGATGTTAAAGTTAGTGTAATGTTAATAAATAATGATATATGGCTAACTCAAAATTTAATCGCCGAATTATTTGGTGTGGGAAGAAGTACAATAACTGAACACATCAATAATATATTAAATAGTGGTGAACTTACCGAAAATAACACCGTCGGAAAAACCGACGTTGATTATTCTAAAAAACCTGTAAAGATATATAATTTAGATATGATTATTGCAGTTGGATATCGTGTTAATTCAAAGAAGGCAACAAATTTTAGAATTTGGGCAACAAAAGTTTTAAGAGAATATATGATTAAAGGGTTTGTTATGGATGATGAAAGATTAAAAAATCCGAAGTTTATTTTTGGTGAAGATTATTTTGATGAAATGTTAGAACGTATTAGAAATATTCGTTCTAGTGAAAGAAGATTTTATCAAAAAATCACTGATATATATTCTTTATGTAGCATCGATTATGACAAAGATTCGGAAATTACAAAAGAATTTTTTAAAACAGTTCAGAATAAGTTGCACTATGCAATTACTGGTCAAACAGCTGCAGAAATTATATATAATAGGGTAGATGCTGAAAAAGAACATATGGGACTTACAAATTGGAAAAATTCACCTGATGGTCCAATTTATAGGTATGATGTTGATATTGCAAAAAACTATTTAAACGAAAAAGAATTGATAGATTTAAATAGGATTGTCACTATGTATTTAGATTATGCAGAATTACAAGCTGAAAATCATAATGCAATGACTATGAAAGATTGGATAGAAAAATTAAATGTATTCTTACAATTTAATGGAAAAGAAATTCTTCATAATGCTGGGAAAATATCTGCTAAGGTCGCACAAGAATTAGCATACAGAGAATATGATAAGTTTAAAGTTAAACAAGATAAATTATATAAATCAGATTTTGATTTATTATTAGAAGAAATCGATAAATAGTAATTTGAAAGTGAGGGATAATATGAAAATATTAGAATATGGTAATCCCAAAAACGAGAAAATCATTTTGATTCACGGTTTTCAAAGCCCATATCAAATATGGGATGATTATATTGATTACTATAAAAATGACTACTGTGTAATTGTACCGATTCTTGCAGGTCATAATATCAATGAGAAAGAGGATTTTGTATCATTCGATATTTGTGCTAAAGAATTAGAAGAATACTATATTACTAAATATGGTAATAAAGTTTTTGCAATTTATGGTATGAGTATGGGTGGAATTTTAGCAAGTTATATTTGGAAGAATAAAAATATAGAAATAGAAAAACTAATATTAGAGAGTTCTCCTCTTTTATCTTGGAATAAATTTATGACAAATTATTTTACAAAATGGTATTTGAATATTACTCATAAAACTCAAAATAGAGATGAAAGAACCATAAAACAAGCCATTGGCACTATTATTAGCGAAGATAAAGTAGATGTGTTTTTAGAGTTGTTTGATTATCTGTCAGATAAAACAATAATTAATTGTGTTCAGGAAGTTGGAAAATTTAATTTACCTAGCGATATTAACACACCAAATACAGAGATTTATTATTTTTATGGTAGTAAAATAAATGAGATTTTATTTCGTAAAGTTGCACATTATTTGAGGAAAAACTATCAAAATACTACTACTATTTGTTTAAAAGGAAAAGGTCATTGTGAAGATGCACTGATTAATCCCGAAGAACATATTAAAACATTAAATAAAGTATTAAAAAAATAAATTCAAATTACAATTTATAGAGTAGATTTAAATCTACTTTTTTCTTAGGGTGAAAACATGATATAATATAATAGATTTATGAAGGAGTGACAAGTATGAGCAAAAATAAAAATGAGGAGGTTTACAAAATCGGTATCAACTGGTATCCAGGACATATGGCTAAAACAAAGCGGGAAATAAAAGAAAGAACAAAACTAATTGATATAGTAATTGAAATAATAGATGCTAGAATACCAAAAAGCTCAAAAATAGTGGATACCGAGGAATATGTGAAAAACAAAGAAAGAATTCTTGTATTTTCAAAGTATGATTTATGTGATAAAAAAATAACTGATAAATGGGCAAAGTATTATGAAAGTTTAGGATATAAAGTTTTAATGCTTGATTTAACAAATAATAATGATTATAAAGTTGTAATAAAAGAAATAGAAAATAAAATGATTTTTATTAATCAAAAAAGAAAAGAAAAAGGACTTCTTCCTAAAAAAGCAAAAGTATTAGTAATAGGAGTACCAAATGTAGGAAAAAGTACTTTAATTAATAAACTTACTAACAAAAAAATTGCTCAAACTGGAAATAAACCTGGAGTTACAAAAGCACTTTCTTGGGTTAAAATAAATGAAAAAATAGATTTACTTGATTCTCCTGGAATACTTTGGCCTAAGTTTGAAAGCGAAATACAAGCCTTTAATTTAGCTTCAATGACAATTATAAAAGAAGAAATATTACCACTTGATGAAGTTGCAATATATATTTTAGATAAGTTAAATACTTTATATAAAGAAAAGTTAAAAAAATTATATAACTTAGAAGATTTTTCTGTAGAAAATATTGAGGAAGCTTATAAAATTATCTCAGAATATAGACATATTAATTACAAAAATGGTGAGATAGATTATGATAAAATAAATAACTTGATTTATAATGATATAAAACTTGAAAAGCTAAAAGGCATAACATTTGACAATTTGTAACTTTTTTGGTAGAATATACACCTGTTTTAAAGGGGGAAATTTATTATGACAGAACGAAAAACTTATTCATATAGACATGTTAGGCCTGAGGATAAATATATAACAGTTTGTCCTAGAAGTAGAAAAGAAGATAAAGTTATTCTAGCTCCTGAGTTTATTAGCATGCATGCAAGGCGTTTTTCACCAGAAACAATAAACTTAATAGAATTACTAGGTACTTTAGATGAAGAAAATATGAATATTTTAAAAGATTGTGAAATGACTGGAGTAATTCTTGATAGAGTTGTTTCATTTTATGATTGGGATATTGGAAAAAGTACTAAATTATCTAAAGAAATATTAAATTACCTTGATTCTATGGGATATTCTAAGGAAAATGCAGGATTAAGAAATCGTAGGTTGGTAAAAGGACAAAATTATTTATTCTTATATAAAATCTTAAGAAGTTTTGGATATGATAACTATACTATTAATAAAGTTATTGAAGAAAATGTTTATGTTATAATTGAAGAAGACTTTAGTTTGTTAAATAATAAAAAAAGTATAGATTATATTAGAAGTATGATCCCAGATACTGCTTCAAATGAAGAAATATTTAACTTTGTAGTAAACTATTCTAAACTAAAGAAAATACTTAATACATTTAAAATAAAAGAAAATGAAGAACAAATTATTAAAGAACATATAAAAAAGAATGGACTTGTTCAAAGTTTTAGTGGAGAAGAAGAAAAAAATGCTAAATTTTTAAAGACTATTTCTAAATTGGGAGAGGTAAGTTTTACAAACTTACAACAAAATGTGGTTAACAATTTAGATGTACTACTCACAACTAGTTATACAAAACTATTTAACTATATGGCAATGTTTGAATATGGAAGATTAGACTATGAAGTATTAAATAGTAATTTGGGAGTAATTAGAGAATATGAAGCAGAGTTTCCAATTGAACTTTATAGATATGTGGAAAAATTACATGAAGTAAATCTTCCATTAAGGTCTCTAGAAACTATAAATAGGATAAAAGATAATTATAGTTATGATGTACTTAAAAGAACATATCCAGTTGTTGTTGATAAAGAAAATGTTGTAACTAAAATAAGTAGAAAATATAAAGACAAGTTAAATGCCCAAATAATGGAAAATAATTTTAAAAGACAAAGAAAAGAGGTGTAATATGAGTGTAAGAAATTACTATGATGAAGAAACTTACGATGATTATGAAGATGATTATTTTGAACCAGAAGAAGAAACTATAAAAACAATTTCAAATAAAGAATTAGAAAATGCTTGTAAGAAGTTTAAAGTACCATCAGAAGTATTTAAAGCATTAGCTTTGTATGATCCTAAGTTTTTTAATAAACACGGTGTAGTAGCACTTAAATATCATATTGTACTTCTTGATAGATTTGGTATGTTAGATGAGTTAATCGAAATTTGTGATGATAAAAATAATTTTGATGAAATTAGTGAAGCGTTGGATGTTTTTAGAATAACAACTAAGTTTTTATATTCATATTTAACTTTTGTTAATGAATTAAAAAAATCAAATGGATTAGAGAAAATATATGATATAAAAGATATTAAGAATATAAAGACTAATTTAAAAAAACAAGCTGAAAAAATTAAAAAATACTCTAAAGAACATGAAAACTTAAGTGAAATAATAACTTTAGTTTCTGTAAATTATGATTCATTTAATTTTGAAGATGAAGAAGAAATAAAAAAAGCATATCCATATGATAAAGACAAATTAAATTTTAGAACATATGTATATAATGATATTTGGGATAAGAAACACAGTGAAGACTTTACAAGACGTAAGGCTTAGCTTTTTGTTTCTTTTTTCATATAAGTAGGTGAAGTATGCAAAGATATTTTAGTAATAAGAAAGAAAAAGACATAATTTATATTAATGAAGAAGATATTCATCATATAAAAAATGTAATGAGAAAAAAAGAAAATGACGAAATAGAAATTGTGTATAATGAAAAACTTTATATTGCATTATTAAACAAAGATTATAAAACCGCTAGAGTAAAAGAAAAGAAAAAACAAGAAGATAACACTCTTAATGTTTCTTTGTTAGTTCCAATTTTAAATGAAGATAAAATGAGTTTTATTATTGAAAAATCTACTGAACTTGGAGTAAAAGAAATAACACCAATAAATTTAACAAGAAATAAATTTAAAATTAATAAAGAAAAAGAAAAAAAGAAATATTTAAGATGGCAAAAAATTGCAAAAGAAGCAAGCGAACAATCTAAAAGATTAACAATACCTAAAATAAATGAAATAATAAATATAGAAGACATAATTCCAAAAAATGTAAATATTTTATGTTCGACCGACAACAAAAATGTAAAGAAATTAAATCAAGTGTTAAATAATATTAAAGATAATGATATAATACAAGTAGTATTTGGACCAGAAGGTGGGTTTACTTCAAAAGAAGAAGAATATTTAGAAAATATTGGATTTATAAAAACAACTTTTGGAAGTCGAATACTTCGTACTGAAACAGTACCATTATTTATACTTAGTATATTAAATTATAAAGAGTTGGAAGTGAAGAAATGAGTGTAAATGATTTTGTTAATACATATTTAACACCAAGTAATATAATAATAATATTAGTATTATTTTTAATATTTTTATCAACTATAATAATAGTTTTAATTTTAACGAGCTTAAAAGAAAGAAAAAATGAACCAATTATAGATATAAAAGAAGAAAAAAAAGATTTTGATTTAAGAGATGTTACAAAAAATTTGGAGGAAAATATGAATAAAGAGAGAATTATGTCAACAACAGAATACGAAAATGAACAAGAACAAAAGGCTATAATAAGTTATGATGAACTATTAAAAAAGGCTTCTAGTCTAACAATTAATTATGAAGATGAACCAGATATAGATGGTATTAAAGTAAGAAAAGTAGAGGTTGAAAAAGGAAAACCTGGTAGCGCAGAAATTCCTAAACCAAGAAACAAAAGTTTTTATTCATATGAAAGAGAAGAAGAATTTTTAAAAGCATTAAAACAATTTAGAGCCAATTTGTAGTTGGCTTTTTTTAAAGGAGTGACATATGAAAGCGGCAGTAAAAAATTTAGGATGCAAAGTAAATGCATATGAAGCAGAGTTTGTAAGAAATTTACTTATAAAAAATGGTTATGAAATTGATGAAGAAAATCCAGATATATATGTAGTAAATACTTGTACAGTAACTAATACTAGTGATAATAAAAGTAGAAAATTAATAAGAAAAATAAGAAGAGAAAATAAAAGCGCTGTTTTAGTTGTTATGGGTTGTGCTCTTGAAAATGCAAAAGAGGATTTAAGTAAGATAGATGCGGATATCATAATTGGAAATAAAGATAAAAGTAAAATAATAGAATATATAAATGAGTTTTTAAAAGAAAGAAAAAAAATAATAAAATTTTATGAAAATAAAGAAGAATTTGAAAACATGGAAATAGATAAATTTGAAACTAAAACAAGAGCTTTTGTAAAAATAGAAGATGGATGTAATAACTTTTGTAGTTACTGCATAATTCCTTATGTTAGAGGAAGAGTAAGAAGTAAGAGTGCTAGTAGTGTAATAGAAGAAATTACTTCTCTTGTAAAAAATTCTCATAAGGAGATAGTACTTACTGGAATACATACTGGACAATATAATGATAACGGAATAACTCTTAGTGATTTAATAGAAAAGATATTAGAAATAAATGGTTTATATCGTTTAAGATTAAGTTCTATAGAAATTACTGAAATAGATGATAAATTATTAAAACTATTTAAAGAAAATAAAATAATGGCTAATCATTTTCATATACCACTTCAAAGCGGAAGTGATAAAACATTAAAAGATATGAATAGAAAATATTCTACTAATTATTTTTTAGAAGTAGTAAAAAAACTAAGAGAAATAAATGAATTTGTATCGATTTCTACAGATTTAATAGTAGGTTTTCCAACAGAGACAGAAAATGATTTTATAAATTCTTATGAATTTTGTAAAAGTATTAATTTCTCTAAAATACATGTTTTTCCATATTCAAAAAGAAATGGAACAAAAGCTGCTTCTTTAAAAAATATAGTAGATGATAAAACAAAAAAAATGAGAACTAAGAAGATTTTAGAATTATCTGGGCTTTTAGAAAAACAATATTTAGAAAAAAATATAAATAGAAAAGAAAACATAATTATAGAAGAAAAAAAAGATAATTTTTATATTGGACATACTTCTAATTATATAAAAGTCTATATTGAAGAAGATTGTATTTTAAATAATGTTTATGAAATTACATTAACTTCTATTTACAAAGACGGAATGAAAGGAAAAATAAGTTAAATTTTACTTGTAAAATACTTTACTTACCCTTATAATTAACTTAAGAGTAGGTGAAGAATATGAAAAATAAAATGAGTTTAATAATAGATGTGGATAACGAACAAGTAACATATAGAAGTGAAATGCCTGAAATATTAAGAAAGTATTTTACTAATATGGAAACCACAATAGAGACTATGATTGAACTTACTAATAACAAAGAATTTTATGATATAAAATGTGAATTTGAAAACAATAATTATGTATTTACTTTTATAGGTAATGATTTAATTGTGAGAATTTCTTCACCAGCTAAAAAGGAAACTCTTATTATTAAAGAAGAATTTTGTGAACTTAGAAATAAGGTGTATCATGAATTTATTAAAAGATGTAATATAAAATATATTTTAAAAACAAAACCTTATAAAATGTATACAGAACACTATAAATTTTATGATGAAGAAAATTTAGTGCTTGATTTAACTATAGTTGATAAAAATATAAATATAGAAGAATTTTGTAAATTTTTAAGAAAAGAAAAAAATATGTTAAATAATAATTTTAATTTTAAAAACATAAAAAAATATTCCGATATTAATTTATTAAATATTATTGAAGCAAGAGATATTTATGGAAATATTGTTAAAAGTAATATAAAAGAATTTTTAAGTGTATATAATGAAGCTAAAACATTTGATACAATTATAATGGAAGAAGATGACACAGTTTTAGAAGAACTTGATGAGATTGATGACTTAATGTATCAAACAGGAATTCTTTCACTATCGGAAATTAAACAAGCTTTAGAAGAAGAAGCACAAAACAATTCTTGATAAAATTCATATAATGGAATATAATATATTTAAAGCGAAAAAAAAGACAAGTAGTTTATAATAATATTAATAGAGAGTTAGTGGTTGGTGTAAACTAATAATATTATATAAATGAATCTACTTTTTTAGTGAGATTAATACTCTCCGGGTAAAACCGTTATATTAAATTAAGTTAATAAAGGATGGTACCGTGCATAAGCACTCCTTGCCATTCTTTTTTATATATATTAGGGAGGTTTAAATGAAAAGTTTAGAAGAAAAAATAGGAAAAAGTACCTATGAAGTAATAACAAATGAACACAATTGGGAGTTTTATAGAGCATATATACTTGTTAATGCTTTATATAAAGATAAAAAAGCTATAGATGATAGACCATATGTTTTATATCTTTATAATATGTGTGATAATTTAGATACCGAAGAAGAAAAAACAGTCGCACTTCTTCAAAATGTATTAAAAAACACACCTTTAACAGAAGAAGAATTAAAGGAACTTAAATTTAGTGAAAATATTATTTCCTCGGTTAAATTACTTACAAAACCAAATGAAATGAGTTTTAAAGAATATATAAAAGAGTTAAAAAGAAGTAAAAATTTAACTGCTCTTAAAGTAAAAAGAGAATATTTAATGCGTAATTTAGATGAAGAAAAATTAAAATTAATTCCCGCTTTTAAGGCAGACGAAATAATAAAAGATTATACTAAAGCATGCTTAGGAATAGAAAGAACATTAAAGAAAATAGAGAATAAAGAAGGAGAATAAAATGATAGATATAAATTTAATAAGAGAAAATAAAGACTTAGTAAAAGAAAATATAAAGAAAAAATTTCAAGATGAAAAACTTCCGCTAGTTGACGAAATATATCAAATGGACATAGACTATAGAAAAGCAAAAACAGAAGTGGATAACTTAAGAAGTGAAAAAAATAAATTAAGTGATAAAATTGGTTCTCTTTTTAAAGAAGGAAAAAAAGAAGAAGCAGAAAAAATAAAACAAAAAATAGTAACACTTAATGAAGAAATTGATAAAAAACACGAAACAGAAGAACAACTTCAAAAACAAATAAAAGAAAAAATGATGAAAATACCTCAAATAATAGATGCATCAGTTCCAATTGGTAAAGATGACACAGAAAATGTAGAAATAAAAAAATATGGAGAACCAGTAGTACCAGACTATGAAATACCATATCACGCAGATATTTGTGAAAAATTTAATGGATTAGATAAAGAAAGTGCTGGAAGAACAAGTGGAAATGGCTTTTACTTTTTAATGGGAGATATTGCAAGACTTCATACTGCGATGCTTTCATACGCAAGAGACTTTATGATTGAAAAAGGTTTTACATATTGTGTACCGCCATTTATGATTAGAAGTGATGTGGTAACTGGAGTTATGTCATTTGAAGAAATGGATGCAATGATGTATAAAATAGAAAATGAAGACCTTTACTTAATTGGTACAAGTGAACACTCAATGATTGGAAGATTTAAAGACCAAATAATAAAAGAAGAAACTTTACCAATTACACTTACTTCTTATTCACCATGCTTTAGAAAAGAAGTTGGAGCTCACGGTATAGAAGAAAGAGGAATATATAGAGTTCATCAATTTGAAAAACAAGAAATGATAGTTATATGTAAACCAGAAGATGCTTTTAAATGGTATGATAAAATGTGGAATTACACAGTAGAATTCTTTAGAAACTTAAATGTACCAGTTCATACATTAGAATGTTGTAGTGGAGACCTTGCAGACTTAAAAGTAAAATCATGTGATGTAGAAGCATGGAGCCCAAGACAAAAAAAATATTATGAAGTTGGTTCATGCTCAACTTTAGGTGAAGCACAAGCAAGAAGACTTGGAATAAGAATGAAAACAGAAGACGGTAACAAATATGTTGCAACACTAAATAATACGGTATTAGCTTCTCCAAGAGGATTAATCGCAGTACTTGAAAATAACTATCAAGAAAACGGAACAATACTAATACCAGAAGTACTAAGACCATATATGGGCGGAAAAGAAATAATCGAATAAGTCAATAAAGAATAAACCAAATGTCAATTGCGGGGGGGGTAGACTTATATAAAATAAACTACAGGAAACTGTAGTTTTTTTTAGTGTATTATATAATTTTATAACACACA
>JABLTK010041621.1_pt1 | contig 34268 bp, 29 predicted proteins | sample 7160131 | NCBI WGS metagenome assembly JABLTK01 (sample SAMN14651221, study PRJNA627086) | human gut metagenome | isolation source: feces | host: Homo sapiens
ATTGGAAATAGACTAGTAGATATAATAGAAAGTGATACAAGTTGTTTAACAAGTAATTCTAACACTTGCTTGTATGGTGGAGAGAACATAAAAAACTATGTTCAATATCCAGAAAACGAAGACAAAACAAAGAACTTATGGAGAATAATAGGAAGTTATCAAATAGACGATCAAACACTACCTAAATTAATAAGTCAAAGTACAACTTCAACAAGTACTTCAACACTAACAACAGACTTAACAAGTTTCTATAACACATTAGAAGATAAAGAAGTACTAGTACAACAAACAAATAAGTTTAATTGTTTCACTAATACTTGTGCAGAAAGCACTTACAACAATATTGGACTTTTAACAGACTATGAATATAACCAAATAGGTGGAGTAAACTCATACTTAGCAACTACTGAAAAATATTATATAAATAGTTCAAGTGGAATAAAAGAAGTAACAAGTAGTGGAATAACAAACCCAAGTAATACAAGTGGACTAAAACCAACAATATATTTACAAACTGGGGTACAAGTAACGGGTTCAGGAACAGCAAGTGATCCATACATCATAAGTCCAGCAAGTGATATAAACTTAGTTGCTTATACATTAAATGGAGAAGCAACAAATAAAACATATGCAGAGTTGTTAAAAACAAATGTAGTAAAGAATGTAACATGTAAAAATGGAACAACAGCAACGTGGGATAATACAGACTTTTCAATAAAACTAAAGAATATACACACACCTGACTATTGTACAATAGATTTTGGAGATGGCTATAGTGTTAGCTTAACAGCAACAAACGGAACAGTAAGTCCATCAAATATAACTGTAGGATATAATGGAACAGCAACATTCACAGTAAAACCAAACAGTGGATATAAACTAGAATTAGAAACAAATAATTGTGGTGGAACACTAAGCGGTAATACTTATACAATAAGTAATATAACAAGTGCAAAAAGTTGTAGTATAACATTTAAGAAAAACATATCTTTATTAGCAACATTAATACAAACAAATGCGGTAAACGAAAATGGTTATAGGTATGAAGGAACTGACCCAAATAATTACATCCAAATGGAAAAGATCGACGGTACAACAGAAATGTGGAGAATAATAGGGTTATTCCCAGATGGAGCTAATGGAGAAGATATAATAAGAGTAAGAAAAGTAGGATATGAGAAAGCAGCATATGACTCCACCAATAAAACAAACCACTGGCCAAAAACAACGCTATATACAACATTATCTAGTACATACTCACTAACAAATTATAAAAACACAGTTAACTACAAAATGTACTTAGGTGGAGCAAGTAGTGTTCTAGGTTATACATCTCAAGACTTATATGATATGGAGAGAATGTTAAATAGTAAAGGAACAGCAGGAAAAACGTCACAAGATAGTTATTCAAGCACAACAACATTTACAGGAAGTGTAGGACTAATGTATCCAAGTGACTATGGATATGCAGTACTAGCAAGCGACTGTGCAAGAAACATCCAGCCATATAATTATGATAGAACATCATCATGTTATATAAATAACTGGTTATTCCAAGGAAGTTCAACTTGGCAATGGGCAATAAGCCCGAATTCCTTTTATGCTAACAGTGCGTTCCATGTGCTTTCTAGTGGGCTTGTCTTCTACAACTATGGCGGCGGAAACTTCAACCACATGATTTCTTTCTCCGGCTCTTACAGCCCAGTCATGGCTCTAAAGTCTGATGTATATGTAACAGGCTCAGGCACACAAAGTGATCCATACGTAATGCAGTAACCTTACAAAGAAACACACAAGTCAGTGTTTCTTTTCTTTTATATAAGTGTTATAATTATCATGAAAAGAGATGATTATCATGAGATTAAATGGAAAAGATATTAACATAGAAGACATAATAACTGAAGTAGACATAGACGCAAATATACCTAAAAAAAGAAACAACAATTTAGTATTAAGAGACTCACAAATAGAAATACTAAAAAAATATAACATAAATTATGAAACTCACACTTCACTAAAAAGTCTTATATTTGAAATAGAAGAAATACTAAATTATGAAACAGACCTAGAAGACCTAGAACAACTTAGCGAAGAATTAGAAGAAATGAGTTACTACAATTACACAAATAAATAGATTTTCATAAAAATTATACATATTTATCACAGGACTTTCACATAATTATTGGATAATTATAATTGAAAGAAAAAAATATAAAAAGACACTTGAAAAAACAATAAAGGTTATGACACCACTAGAGAAACCTAGTAAAGAAAGTGACAATATGAGCGATCAACCTTCAAACCAAAATGACAAACAATGCTAAAAAGACAAACTAAAACATAGATTTTAATGGTTACAAATTATACGTTAACAACAAAAACATAAACTAACAAACTAAAAAGTTAATAACTCCAAAATTATTAACTTTTTTCTTTATAGAAAATACTATTTATGATATAATATTAACAAGAATAGGAAGTGAAGTCATGAATAATTATTACCAAATGTCTGAAAAAGAAACTTTAAAAAAACTAAAAACAACAAAAGAAGGATTAACAACAAAAGAAGCAGTAAAAAGAATAAAACTCTACGGCAAAAACTCACTTCCAAAATCAAAACAAAAGTCATATATTCAAGTGTTCTTCTCAGAATTTAAAAATCCAATATGTTATATCTTACTAATAACTTTGACTTTATCATTCATAATAGGCGAATACGTAGATGCAATTTTTATACTCTTTGTGGTACTAATAGATGCGTTACTAGGTTCAGTTCAAGAATACAAAAGTTCTAAAAGTGCTGAAGCATTAAAAAAAATAGTAAAAGTAGAAGCAAAAGTACTAAGAGACAACAAAGAAGTAATTATAGAAAGTTCTGATTTAACAATTGGCGACATAGTCTATTTAGAAAGTGGAAACATAGTCCCAGCAGACTTAAGGCTTCTTGTTGTAAATAGCCTAGAAGTAGATGAGTCCATATTAACAGGTGAGTCTATCCCACGTGAAAAACACACTAAAAAAATAACTAAAGAAGTAACTATAAACGACAGAACTAATATGTGCTATCTAGGCACAAACATAACAAGAGGTCGTGCTATAGGTATAGTTACATCTATTTCAAAAGATACGGAAATAGGTAGCATTGCAAAAGAAGTCTTAAATAGCTCTAGAACTCTAACACCACTTCAAATAAGAATGAACAAATTCACAAAAGACCTTGGCCTAATCGCAGCCATTCTTGCTATAATCGTAACATTCATTTTATACATAAAAGGATACACAGCAAAAGAAATATTCTTCCTAGTTATCGCACTAAGTGTATCAGCTATTCCTGAAGGTTTGCCTGTTGTTATAACTTTAGCTTTATCAATAAGTAGTGACAAAATGGCTAAAAAGAATGTAATAGTAAAAAAACTAAATGCAGTTGAAGCACTAGGCAGCACTACACTAATTGCAAGTGACAAAACAGGCACTCTTACACTAAACGAGCAAACGGTTAAAAAAATAGTTTTACCAAACAACGACACTTATATAGTAACAGGAGAAGGCTATAACGGTATCGGAAAAATTGAGGGTAAAAATTTAAATAAAGTAAAAAATATTATAAAAGAAGGACTATATAACAACGAAGCAACACTTTCACTTCAAAACGATGAATGGGTCTCATTCGGTGACTCAATGGACATAGCTCTTTTATCTTTAAGCTACAAATATGGTTTAGAAAACACAGATTTAAGAACAAACGTAATTGATAGAATTCCATACGAGTCAGATAACGGATATTCAGTTGCGTTCTATAAAGAACAAGATGATATGTATATAACAATAAAAGGTGACTTAGAAAAAGTACTTAAATTTACAAAAAAAACAACAAACAAAGAAAAGATTAGAAAACAAAATGAACTTTTAGCAAGTGACGGTTACAGGGTACTAGCTTTCGCAAGTGCAAAAATAACTTCTTTTAAACAAAAAGATATTTATAAAGAAAGTGATATTCCTATACTTAAATTTAGTGGCTTAGTTGCATTCCTAGACCCAATTAGACCTGATGCTAAAGAGGCAGTAGAAAAATGTAAAAGTGCTGGAATAAAAGTAGTCATGATAACTGGAGACCACCCACTAACAGCTTACAAAATTGCCCGCACTCTAGGAATTTGCTCAAACGAAACAGAACTATCTACTGGAGAAGAATTATCTAAATTCCTAAAAAAAGACCAAAGTACTTTTGACGAATACATAAAAACTAAAAAAGTATATAGCCGCGTTACGCCCATACAAAAACTAGAAATAGTCTCTTCATACAAAAGATTGGGTGAGTTTGTAACAGTAACCGGGGACGGTGTAAACGATAGCCCCGCCCTAAAAGAAGCAAATACAGGTGTTGCCATGGGAAGTGGAACAGACATAGCAAAAGAGACCGCTTCACTTATCATTACAGACGATAAATTTTCCTCAATAGTAAAAGGAGTAGAAGAAGGCCGTGGTGCATACGACAACATTAGAAAAGTAACATATATGCTTTTATCCTGTGGAGTTAGTGAAGTCGTGTTTTATTTGTTCTCAATTCTCTTAGATTACTCTGTACCACTAACTGCAATTCAACTCCTTTGGCTAAACCTAGTAACTGACGGAATACAAGATGTCGCTCTTGCATTCGAACAAACAGACAAAGATGTACTAAAAAGAAAACCAAGAAGCACAAAAGAAAATCTATTTGATAGATTACTAAAAAACGAAATACTTTTATTGGGACTAACTATGGGAATAGTTGTCTTCGGCGTCTGGATCTACTTAATAGACGTACTAAAACTACCAACACCAGTTGCAAGAAGTTACATCTTACTTCTAATGGTATTCATGCAAAACATACAATGTTTTAACTGTAGAAGCGAAACAAAAAGCTTATTTAGTATACCACTAAAAAATAACAAAAAATTAGTATTATCTATATCAATAGTATTATTTATACAATTTGTAGTAGTAGAAAATAGTGTATTATCGCATCTTTTAGAAACAGAAACAATTCCACTATTACATGTACTATACTTATTCTTAACATCTCTTCCAATTATAATCGTTTCAGAAATAATGAAATACTTTGAAAGAGACAAAATAAGGAGGGGAAAGTCTTGACTTTAATTCTAACAGCACTAACTCTATTTGTAATTGGACTAGTTTCACTTATAAGATTTTCAGACATATTTGTAAGTGCAGCTTCTAGTCTAAGTATTCACTTAAAAGTTCCTAAAATGTTAATTGCTTTAACAGTCGCTGCCTTTGGTACCTGTGCTCCAGAACTAGCGATATCATTTAACTCAATAAGTGGTGGTAATCCTGACATGACTCTTGCAAATGTAATCGGTTCATGTATAGTAAACATACTATTAATTGTAGGTATAGCTGCAATTGTAAGACCCATCAAAGTAAAAGAAAGAACAATAAAAAAAGAACTCCCTTTATTAGTAATCATAACTTCTGCTTTCTTTGTTTTATTAACAGACTCACTATTTAAAAAAGGTTCATCTAACACTCTATCTCGTGCTGATGGTATAATGCTTCTTTGTTGGTTTATACTGTTCATGTTCTACATAATCGGATTAGTAAGAAAAAACAAAAACGAAGAAACTCTTATTCCTGAATATAGTCTGAAAAAATCCGTGATTTTAATAATACTTACACTTATAGGAATAATAGTGTCTTCAGATATAGTTGTAGATAACGCTGTAATGCTTGCAGAAGTTTTAGGAATAAGCCAAAAAATAATATCAATGACAGCCATAGTAATAGGAACCTCTCTTCCTGAACTAACAATGACAGTAAACGCGGCTAGAAAAGACGAATTTGACATGGCTGTAGGTAACATAATAGGAACTAACATATTTAACATATGTATAGTTTTAGGCTTTCCTATTAGCATATATGGAACAGTCTCTTCAAACGCTTTCACAGTAGTAGACTCAAGTATTGTATTACTTGCATCTATCATATTTTATATATTTGGAAAAAGTGGTAAAGTCTTATCAAGAAGAGAAGGAGTACTCATGGTATTAGTGTTTCTAATATATTATGTATACTTATTTATAAGTTAACCATTAGTTTGATGGTTTTTTCTTTAACATTTAAACCTTTTATGATATAATTGATTTAGAAAGAAGTTGATTAATATGTTAAAAAAATTAAAACCAATAGGAGTATATAGAAAATGTGACTGGGTAACAATGACAGGTACCGCTTCAGCTATAATTGGTATATTACTTGCAAGTAATGGAAAAACAACATACGCAGTGTTCTGTCTAATATTCTCAGCAATATGTGACGCATTTGATGGCGTTGTAGCAAGAAAGTTTGGTAGTCTAAAAGACTATGAAGTATACGGTATAGAACTAGACTCACTAAATGATGCTATTGCTTTTGGCGTTCTTCCAATGATGATCGTGCAAAACTTATCCACTCACAATATATACTTATTCATAATTAGTGTATTTTTCTGTATTGCTGGAGTAATACGTCTTGCTTACTTCAATATGTTGTCAACACTAAAAAAAGGAGATAGTAAAGAATTTATTGGTATGCCTATAACTTGTAGTGCTATCATAATTCCTCTAGTTTACTTCCTAACATTTATAGTGGCAAAAGAATATAGGAATGTCATATTTCCAGTAACACTACTTATAACAGGAATACTATTTATAACACCTATTAAATTAAAAAAACTATCAACAAGAGAAAAAGTTGCCCTTTCATTAATAGGAATAATTACAATTATAATAACAATAATAAAAATATGGTAAGTTACTATATTTTTACTTATTTATAAACAACAAAGGAGGAACTTATGAAAAAAATATTAACAGTCTTAATACCAGTATACAATACAGAAAAATATATAAAAAGATGCCTAGACAGCTTACTTTTAAAAGAAACAAATAGCGATGTAGAACTTCTTATTGTTAGTGATGGAAGCAAAGATAACTCAGTAAATATTATTAAAGAGTATGTAAAAGTTTACCCAGAAACTATAAGACTAATTGAAAAAGAAAACGCTGGCCACGGCTCAACAATAAACGTAGGCATAAAAGAAGCAAAAGGAAAGTACTTTAAAGTAATAGATAGTGACGACTGGGTAAACAGTATAGACTTTATAACTTTTGTATCAAGACTAAAAAAAGAAACAGCTGACTTAGTAGTAACTAACTACACTCAAGAACATATTTATAAAGGAGAAACTATATATAATGAATACTCTGGCCTTACAGAAAACATATTATACGACTTTGACAAAATAGACCTTAATATTTTAAAAGGCGAATACTTTGTAATGGCAACTTCTACATACAAAACAAGCATCTTAAAGTCTTCAAACTTACATCTAATGGAAAAAACTTTCTATGTAGATATGCAGTATAATGTTGTACCAATTACTGAAGTAAACACTTTTACTTACTATAACTTAGACATATACAGGTACTTCATCGGTAGACTTGACCAAAGTGTTAACACATCATCCTTCGTAAGAAACAAACTACACCACGAAAAAGTTATAAAATTTCTAATAGAATTTTATGAAGACAACAAAAGAAAACTAAGTGTTAACAAAAAACGTTACATCAAAATGATTATAAACTACACATTATACACTCATTACAACATATTCTGTTCATACGACACATCTAAAAAAGAAGCTACAAAACAAATAAAAGAATTTGATAAATACTTAAAAGAAAAATCTATAAAGCTATATTTAGAAAGTGATAAAATGGCTTACACAAAAATGCATAGAAAAACTAACTTCTATTTCGTTAAACATAGCCCTAGATTATACACAAAATTATTATCATTTTCATCAAAAATTAAAAGGAGACTTAACAAATGAAAAGAATACTAGTAATAAGTTGGTTCTTCCCACCAATTAACAGTTCAGAAGGCTTAGTAACTTATAAATTATTAAATAATTCAAAACTAAAATATGACGTTTACACTCAAAAAAACAATAACTTATGGTCATATATAAATACAGAAGAACTCAAAATAAACAAAAACATAAAACCTATATATTCAAACTCAATAACATTAGAAGAATACGTAGGAAACGCACTAAAATACTTTGATGAAAATCATGACTTATACGATATAATCATGACTCGCTCTATGCCTGTAGAGTCCCACATAATTGGACTAAAAATAAAAGAAAAATACCCTAATATTATATGGATAAGCTCTTTTGGAGACCCAATTGCAAATAACCCATACACACTAATTAGCATAGACACTAAAAACCCATACGCATTAAGTGAAAGATATAACCGTCATATGTCAATAAAAGAAATGATTTCCCCAAAAAGAATGCTAAAAGAGTATATCTATAAAAGGAGAATAAATGTAACTAAAAAGAACTTAATCTACAAGAATATTGATTTACAAAAAGAAGTAATAAATAAAAGTAACTACTCAATATACAATAGTACTTATCAAGAAAAATATATGCTAAAAGATTACAAAAACAAAGAAGAACTATTTAAAAAAAGCATAATCTTACCACACAGTTTTGACTCTACTCTCTATCCTAAAAAAACGATTAAAAATGACAAGTTAGTGTTCTCATATATCGGCCACTTGGATGACATTAGAAGTCCTAGACTACTTTTAGAAGGAGTAAAAATACTAAAGGCAAAAGACGAAAACTTATCAAAAAAAGTAGTATTCAATTTCTATGGAAACATGAGTGACTCAGACAAACTATACATAATTGATAATGAACTATTAGATGTTATTAACATTAAAAAAGGTGTAGACTATTTAAAAAGCTTAGAGATAATGACAAGTAGTGACTATCTACTACATATAGATGCAAATATAAGTGAAATAACAAACGAAAACATTTTCTTCGCAGCAAAACTAGCAGACTATTTAGGAAGTAAAAAACCTATAATTGGAATTACTATGCTAGATGGAATAAGTGCAGACATCTTAAGAGAAAACAACTCTCTAGTATTAACATTTTCAAAAAACGACATTTTAAACTATCTATATTTAATAATATACGAAAACTACAAATTTAAAATGAATGACAAAACAAGAAAAAACTATGACGCATTACAGGTTGCTAAAAAATTTGATAGTTTTATTAGTGAGGTAAAAAATGAAAGTAAATAATTTAATAATTGGAGGAGGAATAAGTGGCTTAACACTTGCAAACTACATAACTGACTATCTTATTGTAGAAAAAGATTCATCTCTTGGTGGATACGCAAGAACTCACTACGTAGACGACTACATTTGGGACTACGCTGGACACTTCTTCCATTTCAAAACAGACGAATTTAAGAGTATGTTTATTAACAGCATGGACAAAAATGATTACATCATAAAAAACAAAAACACATACATATACTTTGAAGATAAATTAATAGATTACCCATTTCAAATGAATATCCATGAACTATCAAAAGATAAATTTATTGATTGTTTATATGACTTATTCAACAAACAAGAAAAAGAAGTATATACTAACTTTTTAGACATGCTCTACGGTAAATTTGGTATATCCATAACTGAAATGTTTTTAAAGCCATACAATGAAAAACTATATGCAACAGACTTAACTAAATTAGATAAAGATGCAATGGGAAGATTTTTCCCTTATGCTAATATCTCTGAAATAATAAACAACATGAAAAACCACTCAAATACAAGCTATAATAATACATTTATGTATCCTAAAAAAGGTGCGCAAGTAATAGTAAACAAACTATGTGAAAAAGTTGATATGAATAAAGTCATGTTAAACACAAGTGTCACAAGTATAGACTTAAACAAAAAAGAAGTAACGTTATCTACTAAAGAAGTTATCTCTTACAACAACTTAATAAACACAATTCCATTTAATAAATTCTTAAGTTTACTAAATATACAAGAATATACAAACTTTAGTAACGAACTAAGTTATAACAAAGTATTAGTATTTAACCTAGGCTTTGACAAAAAATCAACTTACAACAACACTGATTGGATATACTTCCCAGACAAAAACATTAACTTCTATCGTGCGGGTTTTTATGACAATATTTTATCCACTGATAAACTTAGCATGTATATAGAAATAGGTTACTCAAAAGAAAGTGTAATAGATGAGAGTACTATTAATAAAGAATTATCTCTAACTTTAGATAACTTAAAAAAATGTAAGATTATAGACGACACTTTTAAACTAGTTAAATATGAAAGCATTATAATGGATCCAGCCTATGTTCACATAGACACGCTACACGACAAATTAGTAAAAGAAATAATAAATGATTTAGAAACAAAAAATGTATACTCAGTTGGAAGATATGGCAGCTGGACATACTCTTCAATGGAAGATGCTATGTTGCAAAGTAAAGAGTTAGTAGAAAAATTATAACAAAACTATATAATAAAATAAAAGGAGTACAAATATGTTAAAAGGTTTAAAAAAATATAAGTTTTTACTTGAACAATTAATAAGTAGAGACTTTAAAGTAAAATATAAAAGAAGTGTACTAGGCGTGTTTTGGAGTTTACTTTACCCACTACTTATGATGGCAGTAATGGCAGTAGTATTCTCAAACGTATTTAAGTTTTCAACTCCAGGAGTAAGCTATTTATCTTACTTACTAATTGGCCTTACTTACTTTAACTACTTTAGTGAAGCTTCAAACCTTGCAATGAGTAGCGTTGTTGCTAACTTCTCACTTATAAACAAAGTTTATATGCCAAAGTATATATTTCCACTTAGTAAATGCTTATTTGTAGGAATAAACTTCTTATTGACACTAATTCCATTATATCTAGTATTGATTTTTACTGGAACTGGAATTAATTGGTACCACTTAATATTACCTTTCTCATTTATATGTTTATTCATGTTTACTCTTGGTATGGGCTTAATTTTATCAACAGTTGCAGTATTCTTTAGAGACATGTTTTATGTATACGGAATAATAATAACTATATGGACTTACCTTACACCAATAATGTATGACATTTCAAATATTTCAAATACTGTATTACAAAGTATTATGAAACTAAACCCAATGTATCAAATAATAAACTTTGCAAGAACAATAATACTTTATAACACACTTCCAACATTAACTCAGTTTATAGGATGCTTCCTAAGTGGGGCTCTTGCCTTACTTATTGGTATATTCCTATTTAAGAAAAATCAAGACAAATTTATATACTATGTCTAGGAGGATCAAATGAAAGAAAATATGATTGAAGTGAAAAACGTATCTATGAAATTTAATCTTGGTATAGAAAAAGGTTTTTCTCTAAAACAAGGTTTTGTAGATATGTTCAAAAAGAAAGAAAAAATAAATAATGACTTCTGGGCATTAAAAAATGTTAATTTTGATGTAGAAAAAGGAGAAGTTGTAGGCTTTGTCGGATCAAACGGGGCTGGGAAGTCTACACTACTAAAAGTAATCGCAGGAGTTATGAAACCTACTAAAGGAAAAGTGAGTGTTTATGGTAACATATGCCCAATGATAGAGCTAGGAGCAGGCTTTGATAGCCAACTAACTGCAAGAGAAAATATCTACTTAAACGGTGCTGTTATGGGTTACTCAAAAGAATTTATTAACTCTAAATTCGACGAAATTGTCTCATTTAGCGAGCTAAATGAATTTCTAGATGTTCCAATACAAAACTTCTCTTCAGGCATGATAGCTAGACTAGCTTTCTCAATTGCTACTGTAGTTGACCCAGAAATACTTATTGTAGACGAAATACTTTCAGTCGGCGACATGGCTTTTCAAAAGAAAAGTGAAGAAAAAATGTTAAATATGATAAATGGCGGCACTACTGTCTTATTTGTTTCCCATTCAATTGATCAAATAAGAAACATGTGTAATAAAGTTGTATGGATAGAAAAAGGAGAAGTACAAGCTATCGGTGGTAAAGAAGTTTGTGATAAATATATAGAATTTATGAATAATAAATAAACTATTAACAAATTTCTTTTTTGTGATAGAATATAGTTGACTTAAGAGGTGAAGTATGAAGAAAAAAATATTTGCATATATATTAGTTGTAATTCCACTTATAGTACTATTTTTACTAATGTGGACAAAAGAATACTATGGAAACACAAAACTAGATGAAATAATATTCGTTTTACTAACTCCAGCAGCTGGTACAAGCATAGAAATAGTTTTAGACGCTGCCATGTATACTCTTATTCCTGTAATGTTATACACAATCATTTTCTTAATATTACATGAACTAAGTAAAAAGCATGAGTTTATCAACAAGATATTCACATTCTTAATTATTGGTGGACTTTTATTAATGTGTTACACTGTTTATTACACCAATGATGCTTTTAAAGTAAAAGACTACATTGATAAAAGAGTTACATCAAATGATTTTATAGAAAATAACTACACAAAAGTAGAATATGATAATATAGTATTCCCTAAAGATAAAAACAATTTAATAGTAATATACTTAGAAAGCATGGAAAGCACTTTTGCTGATAAAGAAAGTGGAGGGGTTTACGATAAAAACTACATACCAAACTTAACTAAATTAGCAAAAGAAAATTTGTCATTTTCAAACAAAGAAGAAGGATTTATCGGTGGAGCATACACTGCACCTGGTTTATCTTGGACAATGTCAGGTCTTGTAGCTACAACTGCAGGTATCCCTATAAAAACACAATTTGAAAATGCAAATGAACACAAATTCCTATATCCAAACATAATCACTCTAGGGGACATCATGAGTAAAAATGGTTACAACCTATCATTCATGCTAGGAAGTGACGCAACATTTAGTGGTATAGAAGACTACTTATACGCTCACGGAAACTACAAAATATATGACCTAGACTACTTTAAAGATAATAAATTAGTAAAAAAGAGTGATCTAGTAGAATGGGGCTTATAAGATAGAGACTTATTTGAACACGCTAAAACAGAATTAACGTCTCTTAGTAAAGAGGATAAACCTTTCTATTTCTCACTTATGACAATAGATACTCACGCGCCAAAAGGTGTTACGTATAAAGACTGCAAAAGCGTAAGCAATAAAAAGTACATAAACACAATTGCATGTGCAGACACTACTATAATGGATTTCATTGACTGGCTAAGCGAGCAAGATTTTTACAAAAACACTACAATTGTACTTACTGGAGATCATATTTCTATGAGCAAAGTAGTAGACTATAAAGATAGCGAAAGAAACATCTATAACGTATTTATAAATGCAAAAACTAGTCCATCCAAACAATACAATAGACTATTCACAAACATTGACATGTTTCCAACCATATTAGGTAGCTTAGGTGTAAAAATAGAATATGACACTCTAGGTTTAGGAACAAACTTATTTAGTGACAAAGAAACCTTAGTAGAAAATTATGGCTATTTTGACTACTATAATAAAATCTCATACTATTCGGAGTTCTATGATAAAGAAATACTTAAATAAAAATGAAAGATTTATAAGATATACAATATTTGCAAGCTCTATAGCTATATTAGAAGTAATTACATTCATGTTATTCCATTCTGTGTTAAAAATAAACATCTTAATTGCAAACACTATGTCATTCTTAATAAGTGTAGTTTTACTTTACTTTGCCAATATTAAATTCGTATTTAAAACAGTATTTAAAACAAGAAAAGCGAAAATAAAAAGATTTTACCTATTTCTAGGTACCCGTGTTGCAGGCTTATTTATGGATAGTTTAGTCTTGTATATGCTTATAGAATATGCTGAGTTGGCTAGTTTCCCGTCAAAAATGATATCAGGTATATCCACAACTTTAATAAACTATATAATAGGAAAGTATGTTTTTAAGTAACATACTTTTTAAAAACTTTTAAACTAAGTGTGTATTTCTTTAAAAAAATGTGCTAGAATAATTATGAGGGAATGAGATGAAAGAAAAAATAACAAAATTACTAAATGTGCATAAGAAATACGGATCTATTGGTTTCTGTAAAAAACTAAAAAGCTACATAATAGCTAATTACTTAGATAAATTTAGTTTTACAACACTTGTGCATTATAATAAATATAAAAAAGAAATAAAAGAAATATTAAAAAGTAATAATTACGACAGAATAATACTTTGGAGAAGCAGTTTTGGTTACAAAGTACACTTATTTCAAAGACCACAACACATTGCAAACAACCTAGCAAACCAAAAATGCTTGATGTTCTATGAAGTTACAACAATGACTGACAATATTAAGGTGTATGAAAAACTAAAAGATAACTTCTACTTATTTAACTTTAACAATATATTACTAAACAAAATATTAATGAATGAATTAAAGAAAAATGATAAACCTAAATATATAGAAGTATACTCAACTGATTGGAAACTAAGCATTAAAGATATAAACAAATACATGAATAATGGTTTCAAATTTATTTACGAATACATTGACCATCTAAGTCCAGAGCTTTCTGGCACTCTTACACTGCCAACTAATATTACCGACAAATATAACTATGCAATGAGTAACACCGACGTTTATGTTGTAGTAACAGCTGACGTGTTAATGAATGACGTAATTAATAAACGTGGAAATAAAAATCTAGTATATAGTTCTAATGGAGTAGACTACAAATTCTTTCAAGAATTCAGTGAACACAAATTAGATTACAACTTCGCTGAAGTATTTAATAACGGAAAAAGAAATGTCTGCTACTATGGCGCACTAGCTAAATGGTTTGACTATGACTTAATAAAAGAAATAGCTTGTTCTAACAAATATAACGTAATACTTTTTGGAATAAAATATGATGAGTCATACGACCAAAACATAACAGGTAAGGAAGAAAACATTTACTTTTTTGGACCAAAAGACTATAGTGAACTTAAATACTATGCAAGAAACTGTGATATATTAATGGTGCCTTTTCTAATAAATGACATCACAAAAAGCACAAACCCTGTAAAAATATTTGAATACATGGCACTTAAAAAACCAATAGTAACAACTGACCTAAACGAATGCAAAAAATACAAAAGCATATTTATTGGAGAAAACCATAGTGATTTTATAAAGAAACTTGAAGAAAGCTACTTTTTAAGAAATGATAAGAACTATTTAAATCTTTTAGACAAAGAAGCAAGAGAAAATGACTGGAGTAAAAAAGCAGAAGCTATAATAAACTTAGTTAAGAAAGATGAAAAATAACTTTAACTTATTGATTATATTTCTTATTAATAGTATAATTAAAGAGTGTTAAAAATAAAAAAGTGGTTATACTAGAAGTAAGGATGATGTTATGAAAGAATATTATTTAAATTTATATACTAAAACTAGAGACGAATATTTTGACTACCTAAAGTCCTTGCTTTTGCGTGAAGAAAAAAAGTTTGTAATAACTGCAAACACTGAAACTTTTATGTTGGGTATAGAAGACAAAGAAATAAATGACATGCTAATAAACCCAAATAATAGTATAATTGCTGATGGAATTGGACTTGTTAAAGGTGCTAGAATAAAAGGCTTAGATATTGAAGAAAGAATAACTGGTGTAGATGTAGCAAAATATTTACTTGAAGAATGTAGTAAAAACAATAAAAAAGTCTTTATATTTGGCGCCAAAGAAGAAGTTCTAGGCAAAATGAAAAAAGTAATAACAGAAGAATATAATGGCATAATAATTGCTGGAATGATAAACGGTTACATTGATAACAAAGACGAAATATTCGTAAAAATGATAAAAGAAACAAACCCAGATGTAATATTAGTCGCACTTGGTATTCCTTTACAAGAAAAACTTATCAACAGACACATAAACGAATTTAAAAAAGGTATATTTGTAGGCGTAGGTGGGTCAATTGATGTTTTAAGTGGATCAATTAGACGTGCACCAAACATATTTATAAAAACAAACACTGAATGGTTATATAGAATAATGACGAGACCTTCTAGAATTAAAAAGTTCTTTAAATACAACGTGAAATTTGGACTAAAAACAGTATTTTCTAAAAGAGATAGAGAAGTATTATAACCCTTACTAGCACCTAGTGAGGGTTTAATTTGCTGTTATCTCGTCATTTTGTTGAAAAACAGACCCTTTTATGTCGCCAAACCGTTAAATTTAGACCAATTTATCTTGTCAAATCGTTAAAAAACAGCACTTTTATCTTGTCAAACCGTTAATTATTTCTAAAAACAAGATTAATTAAAAGAAAAAATTGTATATACAAGTGAGTAAAAATAAAGAAATTATTCCAAAATGCAATTTTTGCTTTACATTTGCATCATATTAGTATAAAATAAATAATTGTAAATTTTAGGTGGGTAAAAATTTTACATATACTTGGTTGAGTTACAATATTCTTATACTTAACCAACTAGTGGTTTATGCCACAATTGCTGAATAATACAGGTGGGTGATTATTCAGTTTTTTATTTGTAAAAATACCTATTTTATTTATCAAAACTTTATGTTATACTATAACCAGAGGAGGATGTAGAGTGAAAAAGAAAAACATTATTATTGTTTTATCTGTTATTATTGTTATTGTTGCATTTTTAGGTGTTTACTTTATAACTGCAAATAAAGAAGACCAAAACACTAATAATAAAGACAATAATAAAACAGAAAACAAAGAAGAAAAGAAAGTTAATATAATTGATGTTAACAGCAAAACTAGACCATATGCAGTAATGATTAACTGCCATAATGGTGCATTACCACAAGCAGGACTTGATAAAGCATACATCGTGTATGAACTTATGGTAGAAGGTGGAATTACTAGAATGATGGCCTTATTTAAAGATGTGGACGTTGAAAAGATAGGTTCAAGTAGAAGTGCAAGAATTCAGTTCTTAGACTATGTTTATGAAAATGATGCAATATATGCACACGCTGGTGGAGCACAAGATGCCATTGAAAGAATTAGAAACGAAAAAATAAATGACGTCGACGTTGATGGAAAATATGGTTTTAGAGATAAAACTCTTGACCGTGCTTGGGAACATAAACTATTTACTTCAACTAAACAATTAAAAGAAGGTGCTGAAGCTAAAGGATATTCTTTAACTACAAATAGTGGTAATCTTTTAAATTATAGTGCTGAAGATATTGATACTTCTAAATTTGAAGGAAGTAGTGTTGCTAAAAATGTAAGCGTTAAATATTCAAGTTATAGAACTTCAAATTATGTTTATGACGAAACTACTAAAACATACTTAAGAAGCATGAACGACACAAAGAACACAGACTTAGTGACTGGAAAACAATATACAGTAAAAAATATAATCGTTTATTCAGTAGAATATTCAAATTATACACATCACGGATATAGTGCATACGTAAAAACTGACAATGTTGGAACAGGTGAAGGATACTATATATCAAATGGTTATAGCGTCCCAATTACTTGGACTAAACCAAGCAAAAATGAAAAAACAGTTTACAAAATAAAATCAACTGGAGAAGAACTAGTAGTTAATGATGGAAACACATATATTCAAATATACCCAACAAGTGGTAAACTAACAATGGAGTAGGAAACTACTCTTTTTTTGTGCCAAATTTATATTGTAAGGTTGTTTTTATCTTGTATTTAATGTATAATATACATGAGGTGTTTTTATATGGCAAAAAAGAAAAACAAAAAGGTACTAAATATAGTTTCAATAATAATTGGAATAATATCGTTGATATTAATGTTAGTGTTTAGCTATGCTATATACAAGTTAAATATGATACCTGGAAAATACCTAATACCAGTATACATTTTAATATTTATTATATATACAGGCTTACTGTTAACAGTATTTTTACCAAAGGTTAAATCAAAAATTAAAGTTATTTCAATAGTTGTTTTAGTACTATTAGGAGTAATATTTGGTTTTGCAGACAAATACATTTTTACAACACTCAATTTTATGGATATTTTAGATAGAGACGTCCTTCAAAAAGAAAGATATGATGTTTATGTTTTAGAAAATTCTTCTTATAACAAATTAGAAGATTTAAAAGGCAAAAAAGTAGGTCTTTATCAAAGCTCAAATAGTGAAAAAGCTGGTTCTGAATTAAAAAACAAAACTGATTTTGAAATTATAGAATATACAGATGTTGAAAAAATGTTTGAAAGTTTAAATAATGACGAAATCAATGCAATAATAATTAGTTCATCAGTTAAAAATTTACTTGATACTGAACTAAATGATATAAATGTAAAAATAAAAAGTATTTACAATTTTAAAATTTCAATAGAAAAAAATGACATAGTAAAAGTTGTTAATGTAACTAATACTCCATTTAATGTTTATATTGCTGGAGGAGATGGCTATGGTTCAATAGATTACACATTCAATACAGATGTTAATATGGTAGCAACAATAAATCCAACAACTAGAAAAATATTGTTAACATCTATACCAAGAGATTACTATGTTAACTTAGTCGGACAAGGGCCAAACGCATATGACAAACTTACACACGCAGGTTACTATGGTATAGAAGAAAGTGTAAAAACAGTAGAAAATTTACTTGATATAGATATAAACTATTATGTTAAAATTAATTTTTCAACTATTGAAGGAATAGTTGATGCAATAGGTGGAGTAGATGTGTACAGTGATTTTGATTTTTATGAAAAAGCATTTGGAAAATATCATTTTACAGTTGGATATAATCATTTGGATGGTAAACAAGCTTTAGCTTTTGCAAGAGAAAGAAAATCATTTGCAACAGGTGATGTTCAAAGAGTTAAAAATCAACAAAAGGTAGTAGAAGCAATCATAAACAAAGTGACTTCATCGACTGCACTAATTTCAAGTTACGATAGAATACTAGACACCGTTAGTGAAAATTTAGACACTAACATGCCGAGTAAAGATATTAGCAGATTAGTTAAAATGCAACTTAATGATATGAGAGGATGGACAATAGAAAGCCAAAATGCCGTAGGAACAAGCCAAATGGGACCAACATACACTTTCCCAACTCTAAACTTATACACAATGCTACCTGATGAAGACTCTGTTAATTCTTTAAAAGCAAAAATTAAAGAATATTTAGGCAAATAGGAGGAAAACTATGAAACAACCTTTAGTAAGCATTATAACTCCTATTCATAATGGAGAAAAAACTGTAAGAGAAACAATAGAAAGTGTTTTATCTCAAAGTTACAAAAACTTTGAGATGATAATAGTTGATGATGTGTCAACTGACAACTCAGTAAAAATAATAAAAAAATATCAAGATAACGATAAAAGAATAAAATTATTTCAATTAGAAAAACAGGGCGGGGCAAGTGTTGCTAGAAATTATGCGTTAAAACAAGCAAAAGGTAAATATATTGCCTTTCTTGACTGTGATGATTTATGGTATCCCGAAAAGCTAAACAAGCAAATCAATTATATGGAAAAAAATAATATTGATTTTTGTTATACTGATTATGAATATATAAATGACAAAGGTAAGAAATTAAACAAATATAGAAAATGTCCAAAAAAAGTAACATACTTAAGAATGTTACTAGGCTGTTCAGTCGGATGTTTAACTGTAATTTACAACAGAGAAAAAGCAGGAGATATAAATATAAGCAAAATCAAAAAAAGAAATGACTATGCAATCTGGTGTCTAGTCTTGAAAAAAGTAAAAAAAGGTTATAAATACGATGAGATATTATCGATGTATAGAAAAAGTGATAATTCACTATCTTCGGGTAAAAAAGCAAAACTATTAAAATATCATTATACTATGCATAGAAAAATAAATAACTTTAATCCGCTAACATCATCATTTTTAACAATGACAAATGTCATAAATTATTTTGCGAACGTGATATTTAGGGAGAAAACAAAATGAAAATAGGGATAGTAGGACATTTTGGCGGAAATAAAAAATTTGTGGATGGACAAACAGCAAAAACCAAAACTATTTATAGTGCATTGTCTGAAAAATATACAATTACAAAATTGGATACATTTAATTGGAAAAAACATATATTGCAAATGTTCAAAAACACTCTTTCTTTGATTAAAAAAAATGATAACGTAATCATTATAACAGCACAAAAAGGACTATTTGTATTTATACCAATGTTTGTAATATACAACATTTTTTTTCACAAAAAACTTCACTACGTAGTTATAGGTGGATGGCTTAAAAATAAAGTAGCAAAGAATAAGATTATGATTCATTTTCTAAAAGGCTTGAACGGAATTTACGTTGAAAATAGTAGATTGAAAGAAGACTTAATAAGTTTAGGGTTAAACAATGTTTTTGTAATGAAAAATTTTAAAATAATTAAAAGTGTAGATAAAGTCAAACCATTAGAGCAAAAAATAAAATTATGCTTTTTTGCTAGAGTAATGAAAGAAAAAGGAATAGAAGATGCAATTAAGTGTGTTGAAGAACTCAAAGAAAATGTTATATTTGATATATATGGCCCAATTGATATTAATTACGAAGATAGGTTTAATGCACTATTGAAGACACTGCCAGAGAATATCAATTATAGGGGAGTAATAGATTTTGAAAAAAGTACAGAAATTTTGAAAGAATATGATATTTTACTTTTTCCAACAAAATTTAAAACTGAAGGGATTCCAGGAACTATAATAGATGCATATGCATCAGGTTTAGCAATAGTAGCGTCAAAGTGGGATAATTATTCAGAAATTATAGATGATGGTATCACAGGAATAGGATTTGAGATAAACAATTATAATGATTTTAAGGAGAAATTGATAGATTTATTGAATGATGAAAATAAAATAATGTTATTAAAAAATAATGCTTTAAAAAAGTTTTCGAATTTTTCTACGGAAGAAATTAAAGTATTAGAAAGTAGATTGTAGGTGTTAGAGTGAAAAGAATGTTGTGCATTGTTTCAAGCATGGATAGAGGTGGAGCTGAAACATTTTTGATGAAAATATATAGATGTTTAGACAAAAATGAGTATCAGATGGATTTTTGCGTATCTAAAAAGGAAAAAGGATTTTACGATGATGAGATATTAAGTCAAGGTGGCAAAATTTTTTATGTGCCACCTAAAAGTAAAAATCCATTTAAAACTTTTATCGAAATAAAAAAAATAGTAAAATCTGAAAATTATAATTATGTTTTAAGAACCAGCCAACAATCACTTGCTGCTTTAGATTTACTGGCTGCAAAATTGGGCGGTGCAAAAGTATTAATTTACAGATCGAGCAATGCAGGAATGACTGGCAATAAAATCAACAAAATAATCAATAAATTCTTTTCGTTTCTTCCTAAAATTATACCCAATGTTAAAATAGCTCCTTCAACAGAAGCGGCAGAATTTGTGTTTGGAAAAAATGCAGTAAAAAAAGGAAAAGTAAAGATTATCCATAATGCATTAGATTATAAACTATTTAAGTTTAACAAAAATATTAGAAATAGAGTAAGAAATGAATTAGGAATTAAAGACCAAGTAGTATTATATGGACACATTGGAAGATTCAACATTCAAAAGAACCATCTGTTTTTATTGGATATATTTAATGAGATATTAAAAAGAGAAAAAAATAGTATGTTACTTTTAATTGGAGAAGGGGAGGAAAAAATTAAAATTATATCAAAAATAAAAGAATTAAAACTTGAGAAAAGTGTTATAATTCTAAAGCCACAACCAAACGCAAATGAATATTTAATGGCAATGGATAAATTAATATTTCCATCACTTTTTGAAGGTATGCCAAATATTGTTATTGAAGCACAAGCCACTGGATTACCATGCTATGTGTCATCCACAATAACTAAAGAAGCTAAAATTACAAACTTAGTAAAATATATAAGTTTAACAGAGAAAATAACAAACTGGGCTGAAATAATATTAAATGATAAATTAATAACTAGAAGAAGCTATGAGAAAGATTTTTTTGAAAAAAAATATATGATTGAAGAAATATCAGAAGAATTTGTTAAAGAGTGTTTTAAAGAGGTGAAGTAAATGAATTATTATTTTCTGTTTTTAGTATTTTTTTACATTATAACTTTCATATTTATTAAATTTTCAAGTTTTACAGATGTTAAAACAAATAAAAGATATTTGATATTTATATTTGTTTCGCTATTTTTATTTCTAGCTTTAAAAAGTAATGACACAGGAGTAGATGCGACAAGTTATCAAAAGATATTTAAAGACATAAATGAAACACCATTTTTTAGTGTTTATGCATATGATAGATACGAAATAGGATTTAAGTATTTTTGTAAAATAATATCTTTGATATGGAATAATTACACATTTTTTTCAATAATAGTTTCTTTTATAGAACTGGCGGGTTTTTATTATTTAATCAAAAATTACTCCAAAAATTACGTGTTTTCACTATTTATTTTTATCACATATGATACATACATTTTTACATTTGGAATATTGAGACAAGCTATAGCATTATCAATACTACTTATTTCAATAAAATTTATCAAAGAAAATAAATTCTTAAAATTTTTATCTTTAGTCTTATTAGCTAGTACTTTTCATAAAACTGCATTGCTATTTATCGTATGCTATTTCATAAAAAATGTAAAGTTAAATAAAAAAATTATGATAGGATTTTCTGTAATAACATTATTTACAATGTTGTTTGGTGATTTGATTATAAAATTTATTTTAGCTTTCGTATATAAGCCAGCTAATACTACTTTTTATAGTGGTGGTGGATATAAACTATTAATACTTATATATACAACATGCTTAATATCATATTATTTAAGAGATAAAATTAAACTTAAAGATGAGAATAATCTCTTTCTTATTAACATATTAATGTATGCTACTATAATTCAATCTTTAGCCCCAACTTTTCAAAACGTAGGACGTCTTACAATATATTTTTTTCCAATTTTAAATATTTTAATAACTGGCATACTGGAGTATGTTAAAGACAAAAGGATAAATTTCTTATTATTTGTCTTATTGACAGTTTATTTTTACATTGAAACTAGTCAATTATCATATCATATATTTTTTTGGAGTTAATAAAAAAGTCCATGATGCCGAAAATATTGATGATTGTAAAGTTATAAAAAATATTGTATAATGTTAGAGAAAGGTTAAATTTTACAGGAGGCAAAGAATGCAAAAGATAATTAAATATATAAAAAAACCAGAAAAAATTATAATCTATTTAATGAATAAAAATTTTTTCTTTTTCTTACCAGACAAATTGTATTTAAAGTTAAAGTTTAAATTAATTATGGGTAAAACTTTAAACTTAGATAATCCGCAAACTTTTAACGAAAAATTGCAATGGCTAAAATTGTATGATAGAAATCCTGAATATACAAAGATGGTTGATAAGGCAAAAGTAAAAGAGTACGTAGGTAAAATTATTGGTCACGATAAAATTATTAAAACATTGGGAGTATATGACTGCTTTGAAGAAATTGATTTTACCAAATTACCAAATCAATTTGTACTTAAACCAACACATGCTTCAGGAAATGTATTCATATGTAAAGATAAAACAAAAATAGACATAAAGAAGCTAAAGAAAACTACAAAAAAATGGCTTAGGAGGAATTATTATAAAATTCATAGAGAGTGGCCATATAAAAACGTAAAACCAAAACTGATTATTGAAGAATACATGAAAGGTATAAACAGTGGATTAAATGATTATAAATTTTTTATGTTTAATGGTAAATTGGCATATTATATAATTTGTAGTGATAGAGAAAAATCAGTGAAATTTACTTTTTTTGATAAAGATAATAACTTCATAAATGTTACGCAAGATGGTTGTAATAATGATCATGATGTAAAAAAACCAAATAATTTTAACGAAATGATAATCTTGGCTGAAAAATTGTCTAAAGATATTTATCACGTTAGAGTTGATTTCTATGAAATTAATGATAAAATTTATTTTGGAGAATTAACTTTTTTTGATTCTGCTGGTTTTGGAAAATTCGAACCAGAAGAATGGGATTATAGATTTGGAAACATGTTAAAATTGCCAATGGAGAATAAAAATGAGAAGTAAAAAAACAGTATTAAATATCCTTTCTTCCTTATCTTTACAAATAATAGTAATAATATCAAGTTTAATTGTACCTAAATTAATTATTTCATCATTTGGATCAGATGTAAACGGTTTGGTTACGTCAATTACACAATTTTTAGCTTATATAACATTATTGGAATCTGGAATAGGACCAGTTGTAAAAGCAGCACTATATAAACCATTAGCTACAAAAAACAAACATGAAATAGTTAATATACTAAAATCAACAGAAAAATTTTTTAAGACAATTGGTAAAATATTTATAGTTTATTTAATATTATTATTCTTGTTTTATCCTATATTAGTTAACAATGAATTTAATTATTTATATACGATTTCATTAATTCTGATAATATCTATAAGTACATTTTTTGAATATTTTTTTGGACTTACTTACCAATTATTTTTAGATGCTAAACAAGAAAGTTATATAATAAATTTTTTAAGAATTGGAACATATATTTTAAACATTATTGCCGTGATTATTTTAATAAAGTTAAATTCAAATATACATATTATAAAACTAGTAAGTGGTATGATTTTTATAATAAGACCAATAATAACTAACTTATATGTTAAAAAGAAAAATAATATAAATTTAGAAGAAGCAGATGACAATTATAAGCTAGAAAAAAAATGGGATGGATTAGCCCAACATATTGCAGCAATTATTCATGGAAATACAGATATCACTTTACTAACTTTATTTTCTAAGCTATCTGAAGTTTCTGTATATTCAGTTTATTATCTAATAATTAACGGAGTAAAAAAGATAACTTCTTCATTTACAGGTGGAATAGACGCATTATTTGGAGATATGTTAGCCAAAGGAGAAAATGAAAAATTATCAAAAACATTTAACTTATATGAAATAATGTATTTTTCAATTATTACAATATTTTACATATGCACCTTAGTTTTAATAGTACCATTTGTTAGTGTTTATACTAAAAATATAAGTGACGTTAATTATTTAAGACCAACATTTGCTATGATTTTGACTTTGAGTGAATTTGTATGGTCAATTAGATTACCATATAGTTCTATAACATTAGCAGCAGGACATTTTAAGGAAACCAGAGTTGGAGCATGGGTAGAAGTATTTACTAATATTGTTATATCGACAATACTTGTTATAAAACACGGGATAATTGGTGTGGCGATTGGTACACTAATAGCAATGATTATTAGAACAATTGAGTTTATTTATCATTCCAATAAATATATCTTAAAAAGAAATATAATATTAACTCTGAAAAAAATCTTTATTATGCTAATAGAAGTGCTTGTAATAACATTGATTTGTCATAATTATATTAATATCGAAATAATAAATTACCAAAGTTGGGTATTGTATGGTATAATAATATTTGTAATATGCACTATGATTATAATGATAATCAATTATATAGTTTTTAATAAGGAGAGTAAAGAACTTATTGCAATTATTAAAAAATATATAAAAAAGAGGAGGAATAAAAAAATGAAAACATATTTTGTAACAGGAGGAGCTGGATTTATTGGCTCAAGCTTAGTAAGTGAATTACTAAAGAAAGGAAATAAAGTTGTCGTTATTGATAATTTCTGTGATTTTTATAATCCAGAGATAAAAGAAAAGAATATTAGCGAATTTAATGACAATGAAAGCTTTAAATTATATCGTGGAGATATAAGAGATAAAGAATTATTAAATAAAATATTTGAAGAAAATAGTTTTGACGCAGTTATACACTTAGCCGCTATGGCTGGAGTAAGACCTAGTATTGAAAATCCAATACTATATCAAGATGTTAACTGTATGGGTACTCAAAACATATTAGAAGTTATGAAAAAGCATAATTTAAAGAAATTAGTCATGGCTTCTAGTTCAAGTGTGTATGGAAACACTAAAGAAGTTCCATTTAGAGAAGATATGATAGTGGACTTTGCAATAAGCCCATATGCAGCAACTAAAAAAGCAAATGAAGTAATGACTCATGTTTATCACAAACTTGAAGATTACAATGTAATTATGCTTAGATTCTTTACTGTATATGGCCCAAAACAAAGACCTGATTTAGCTATTAACAAGTTTACTAGATTAATGCTTGAAGGAAAAGAGATTCCTATGTTTGGTGATGGGTCAAACTCAAGAGATTACACATACATTTCAGATATAGTAGATGGCATTATAAGAAGCATAAATTATGTTGAAAATAATACTGATGTATATGAAATCATTAATTTAGGAAATAGTAGTCCAGTAACTTTAAAGGAAATGATTAATACAATTGCTGAGGTATTAAATGTAGAACCAAAAATTAATGAGTTACCTATGCAACCTGGAGATGTTGATAGAACTTACGCTGATGTGTCTAAAGCAAAAAGATTACTTGGATATGAACCAAAAGTACCATTTAAAACTGGAATAGAAAACTTTGTTAAATGGTATAAAGGTGAATAACTATGATCGATTTTAACAAAGATTTATACAGGTATTATGGAACTAAAAAAGAAAACATTGTGAAAAGAAAATTTAGACCCCTAGAAATTAAGTATATATACTGGCTTAGAAAGTGTCAAAATTCTAATAATAATATTTTAAAAAGAATTTACAAACTCAAGTTAAAAAGATTAGCAAATAAAACTCACATATCAATATTTCCAGAAACAAAAATAGGTGAAGGATTTTATATAGGCCACACCGGAAGTGTAATCATAAATCCTAAAGCAATATTAGGTAAAAATATCAACATTGCCACTGGCACAGTGATAGGACAAGAAAATCGTGGTAAAAGAAAAGGAACTCCAATTATAGGAAATGAAGTTTGGATTGGTGCAAATGCTGTGATTGTAGGAAACGTTAAGATAGGTAACGATGTTTTAATAGCCCCTTTGTCATATGTAAATTTTGATGTACCTGATCATTCAATCGTAGTTGGAAATCCTGCAAAGATAATTTCTAAAGAGTATGCCACTAAAGATTATATAAATAATAAAATTTAAGTTTGGAAAATTCATAATTATATGGTATACTATTAATTAGGAGATGTGATTTAATGAAAATAGCAGTAACTGGAGTAGGATATGTTGGCTTATCAATGGCAGTATTATTATCTCAACATAATGAAGTAATGGCTTTAGATGTTATAGAAGATAAAGTTAATATGTTAAATAACCACATTTCACCTATTAAAGATGCAGAAATTGAAGATTTTTTAAAAAACAAAAAACTAAATCTAAAAGCAACATTAGATTATAAAGAAGCTTTTAGTGGTGCTGATTATGTAATAATTAGCACTCCAACAAATTATGATGAAGTAAAGAATTACTTTGACACATCAAGTGTAGAACTTTCAATAGAAAGAGTACTTGAAGTAAATAGTGATGCTACAATCATAATTAAGTCTACAATACCAGTTGGTTTTGTAAAAAGAATGAGAGAAAAATATGGAGTAAATAATATTATTTTCTCACCAGAATTTTTAAGAGAAGGACATGCTTTATATGATAACTTATATCCTTCAAGAATAATTGTAGGAGATACAACAGATAAAGCAGTAACTTTTGCTAACTTACTAAAAGAAGGAGCATTAAAAGAAAATATTGATGTTAAATTCATGAATAGTACAGAAGCAGAAGCAGTTAAACTATTCTCAAATACTTATCTAGCAATGAGAGTATCATTCTTTAATGAACTTGATACATATGCTGAAGTGAATGGATTAAACACAAAAGACATAATAGAAGGTATGGGATTAGACCCAAGAATAGGAGACTATTATAATAATCCTTCATTTGGATATGGTGGATATTGTTTACCAAAAGATACAAAGCAATTACTTGCTAACTATAATGGTGTACCACAAAATATGATAACAGCAATAGTTAAATCTAACGATACAAGAAAAGATTATATTGCTCATGTTATATTAGACAAACATCCAAAAGTTGTTGGAATTTATAGACTTACTATGAAAGCAAATTCAGATAACTTTAGATGCAGCGCTATTCAAAGTATAATGGAAAAATTAAAAGATAATAATATAGAAATTATTATATATGAACCATCTTTTAAATTAGATGAATTTGAAGGATACAAAGTAATTAAAAACTTTAATGAATTTGCTAATATGTCAGATATAATATTAGCAAATAGACTAGAAGAAGAACTTTCTAGTTGTAAGAGTAAAGTATATACAAGAGACTTATATTCTAGAGACTAGAATATAAGTTTTTATATTAGAGGAGGTACTATTATATGCCAAGAAAAGGAAAAAATTTTGAACTTGCTTATAAATGGTTATACGAATTGGATAAAGATAAATATAAAGTTACAAGCCCTGCGTATATATTTGATAAATCAGAAAACAGAAAAAGAGAAGTTGATATTTTAATAGAATTTACTGATAATCAAGGAAATTTAAGGAAAATTGGTGTCGAGTGTAGAGATAGAAAGAAAAAAGAAGATAGTATGTGGCTTGAACAATTAATAACTAAAAGGGAAGATTTGGAACTTGATTATATCATTGCAACTACTACTAATAAATTTACAACAGGTGCAATTAGAAAAGCTAGATATCACGGTTTAATTATTGAAGAAGCAGAATACTTCGATAAAAGTTTAATAGATAATATTTCAAAAGAATTTTTTGTGGATTTGTTATTTATGAAGTATGAAGTAGTTGAATTAAAATTTATAATTAATAATGAAGTAATGACATTTAAGGAAATATTGTCAAGTATTAATGTAATAAAACAGCAAGAATTATTAAAATATTTAAATAGAGATTTTTATTTTTCAATTGATCCGCATGAAATAATAGACAAACATAATATTGACGAAGACGTTTTTTTTAAAAAAATAAATGATAATTCAATAATTATAAAAAAAGATATATGTTTTAATAATGAACGTCCTAAAATTTTAAAAGATTTAGAAATTAAAGCCATGTATATAAATGTTAAAATGGTACCTTTTAAGTCATCTTTACCTTTAAATAAATCGTTATCTATTTTTGATGTTGATCCTAAACAAAATAAAAAATATTCCGCCTTTTTTGGCACGGAAGAAGAATATTTAAAAATAGGTTATTTATATAATGAACCATTCTTTTTCATTAAACTTAAAAATAGAAAATATTATAGACATATATGTAGCAATATTTGTTTAAATAGTATATTTCCAAAAGTACTTGATGAAAGCAAAGCTAAACTTGATAAATTAATCGAAACATTTGTACAAGATGGATTAGGTGAATTTGATTTTACTAAAGTGTATTAATATTTTTCATAATTAAAATTAATTTAAGGATTTATAATATTTTTGGTAGATTAAAGTTTTTAATAAAGAATAAGTAAAGTTTATTTTATTCTTATATGGTTTAATCAGTTTTAAGAATATACAATGAAAAATGTGTAATATCAAAAAAAAGTTTGCATAACAATTTAACGCTTGTAGCAAATCTGGCATTTTTTACAGATTTATATATTGCTATATAGTAATTAAAAAAACATTTTATTGCTTTTTTTGTTCATTTTAATTATTTCTAATTAAAAACTTACACCAAACATAGTGTAAGTTTTTATATCTTAACTTTTTCTAAATCTTTAATAAAAGTATCAATTAATTCCTTTGGTATTCTAGTATTAACAGCATTCTTTAAAGAAATACAAGCTTCCAAAGCTTTTTCACATGAAATAATATCATTATCTATCATCAACTTAATTAATTTCAAAGTTCTAAAAACTTCAACTCCGTTTCTTTCAGCAAATTTTTTAAGAGCATCATCACCAGTCGCAAGAATATAATCATTATTTTTTGCTATAACAAAATTAATTAAATCATAAGTACTAAGTTTACTCACCGTTTGAGATAGTTTATTCGTTTCTAATATGTCATTAAAAGTTACTGATATTGTTTTAATTTTCTTCATTATTTTTGCATCACAAGTTTTTGAATTAATCTCATCATTTTTTACTATATCACTCATGTAAACATTATCTATTTTTACAAATTCATCTAAAATATTAGCGTTGCTTAAATCAGTTATTATATTTGTATCAGTTATTATAATCTTCTTTGAAATATTCACTTTCCAAAACCCCTAATAGCTCACAAGCTTTATTAACAGATATAATCTTATTACTTTCTAACTTATAAACGATTTTTTTAAACTGATAAGACACTTCCAAATCTAATGGACTTAAGTCATTATTAGTTTGATAACTGATAGAAACACTGAGTATTTTATATAAAGAAATAGATATAATTTTCAATTCTTTTAATCTATGTATAATTGCAGAATAACTAACTCTATATTCCTTTCTAAAAGCAACTAATTCAAAAAAACTAATACAATTTCTAGAACTACCAAATTCATTTTTTACAGCTTCCATTGGCATTAATAATGCACTTGCAAATCTATTGCACAATTTCTCTTCATTCAAGGATTTATTAGTAATATTTAATACTAAGTGTCCAAGTTCATGAGCAATAGTAAATCTTTGTCTAGCACCATCTTGAATTCCATTTAATAAGACTATGACAGGAACGTTTTCTACCATCTCACTAAGTCCATCAAAACCATTAAAGAGATTGTTAGGGTTATCTATTTGCACGATTAGAATACCCAAGTTTTCAAGAACACTAGTTAAATCAGTAATAGGTTGCATATTTGATATTTCAATATAATGTCTAAACAGAATTGCGCATTTTTCAGCATCTTCCAAACTATTACAATTAAATTTTTTTAACTTAACATTAGGAGAATTAATACTATTTAATTCCATTACCTCTAAGTACTTTCCAACTTCCTCTTGAATTAAATCTTTTAATAATTGCCATTTCTCTCCTGTTAATCTTTTTTTCTTTCTAAATGTAGTAAACTTCATATTCGGACATTTATAAGTTTTAATTAAAGAAATAGCTTTAACACCATAAGCATTTGCAAAATTAATTAATTTTTGAGAATCAGGCACCAAGACTCCATTTTCATATTTGGTAACTGCAGTACTAGACATTCCCAATAAGTCTCCAGCTTCTTTTAAAGATAAATTTTTTAATAATCTTACTTTTTTAAGATTTTTTCCAATTTCATTCATAACTCTTGCCTCCTTGGTTAATATTTTAACATCAAAAGTCTAAAAAGTAAACTAAAATAATTAATAACTTTACTTATTTAGAAAAATTAGCACCAACTAATAATGACTTTATCAACTTTTTATAGTATAATTAAATTACAAAGGAGATGTTTTAAATGAAGAAAATATTTATAACAGGATGCACAGGCTATATTGGAAGCCATACATGTGTTGAGTTATTAAACGCAGGTTATGAAATAGTCGGTTTAGATAATTTTAGTAACAGCAAAAAAGAAGTTTTAGATAAAATAAAAGAAATAACAGGCAAAGAAATAAAGTTTTATGAAGGCAATATGTTAGATAAAACTATTCTTTCAAAAATATTTGAAGAAAACGAAATAGGTTCAGTAATAGATTTTGCTGCATACAAGTCAGTTGGTGACAGTGTTAATATGCCAGTAGAGTATTACATCAATAATGTTTCAAGTGTATTAACTTTACTAAGCGTGATGAAAAGCCATAATGTAAAATCTATCATATTTAGTAGTACAGCCGCAGTTTATGGTGACTCTGAAATAATCCCTGTAACTGAAGAATGTGAAACAGGCAAAACTATAAATCCTTATGGAACAAGCAAACTATACTGTGAAGGAATATTAAAAGATTTGTATAAAAGTGATAACAGTTGGAATATTTGTATATTTAGATACTTTAACCTAGTAGGTGCCCACAAAAGCTATTTAATAGGTGAAGAACCAAATGGAATGCCTGCAAATTTAATGCCTTATATTGCTAAAGTAGCTTTAGGTGAACTTCCTTGTCTAAATATTTTTGGAGACGATTATAACACACCAGATGGAACAGGAATAAGAGACTACATACACGTAGTGGACCTTGCAAAAGCGCATGTATCTGCTATCAAAAAATTAGAACATGATAAAAAGGGAATGCACATATATAACCTAGGGACAGGAAAAGGCTATAGTGTTCTAGAAATGGTAAAAACATTTGAAAAAGTAAACAATGTTAAAGTAAACTACAAAATAGTAAAACGTCGTCCAGGGGACATTGCAGTGTCATACGCTGACGCAACAAAAGCCCAAAATGAACTAGGCTGGAAAGCAGAACTAACTTTAGAAGATATGTGTAGAGACTCATACATGTTTACTAAAAGTTTGAAAAATAAGGGTGTTAAATAAAACACCTTTTTAAATAAGAAAGAAGTGATAATTTATGATTAAGGTAATGAGTATATTTGGAACAAGACCAGAAGGAGTAAAAATGGCTCCACTTGTTAAAGAATTAGAAAGAAGAAAAGAAATAGAAAGCATAGTCTGTGTAACAGCTCAGCACAGACAAATGCTAGACCAAGTTTTAGAAACATTTAATATTAAGCCTGACTATGACTTAAACATAATGAAACAAGGTCAATCCCTTAGTGAAATAACTTCACGTGCATTAACTGGCTTAGAAAGCGTTATAAAGGATGTAAAACCTGACATAGTTTTAGTCCATGGAGACACCACTACAACATTTGCTGGTGCCTTAGCAGCTTTCTATAATCAAGTAGCTATTGGACACGTTGAAGCAGGCCTAAGAACATATGATAAATATAGCCCATTTCCTGAAGAAATGAATAGACAGATGGTAGATTGCATGACAGATCTTTATTTTGCTCCAACTACCATCAGTAAAGAAAACCTTCTTAAAGAAGATATACAAGAAGAAAAAATATTTGTAACAGGTAACACTGCAATTGACGCGATGAAAACAACTGTTAAAAATGATTATACACACCCTGAGTTAGAATGGATTAAACAAAACGAAAAAATGATACTTTTAACAGCCCACAGAAGAGAAAATTTAGGCGAGCCAATGAGACACATTTTTAAGGCTATAAGAAGAATTGTAGACGAGTTTGATGATGTTAAGGTTATTTATCCCATCCACTTAAATCCACTTGTTAGAAACGTTGCAAATGAAGTATTTGCTGGGTGTGACAAAGTTAAACTAATTGAACCACTAGAAGTATTTGATTTTCATAATTTTCAAAACAAGTCTTACATAATTTTAACAGACTCAGGCGGTATACAAGAAGAAGCACCGAGTTTAGGTAAGCCAGTACTAGTTTTAAGAGACACTACAGAAAGACCAGAAGGCATTTCTGCGGGCACTTTAAAATTAGTTGGAACAGATGAAGAAACAATCTATAATGAGACAAAGAAATTATTAACAGACAACAAAGAATACGAAAAAATGAGCCATGCATCTAACCCATACGGAGACGGACATGCTAGTGAAAGAATAGTAGACGCTATTATAAAATGGAAACAAAATAGTTAAATGTGTGTATGCATAGCATTTTAAGAATTTGTCATAATTTTACTTTTAATTTTTTCCTTAAAAGAAAGTAATGAATCCAATATGATTGGTATTATAATTACTGAAGATATAAATTCATAAGTGTTTATTATCCTATTTTGAAATATCGTATTCATTTGTAAAATTATATAAACCAATATTATAGACAATGTCCACACAATTTTTGTTAAACTATAATTAATCTGGTTTTCGTTGGTATTTGACAATTTAACAATTTTTAAAAGTATATAATTCAAAATTATAAAGAAAGGTTTGAGTATTAAAGAAAAAAATAAAGAAACAACGTATTTAAAAAAACAAACAAGTGAATCTAAAAGTAAATATGGAAAAAATAATAAGATTCTTTTAAATTTAACAACATTTTTATCATAAGTTAATTTGTAAGTATTATCAAATCTTAAAATAATATTACTATAATCGAACTTTTTATTAACATTTTTTATAAAGCGTTGGTATTTTTCTACAAAGAAATCTATATTAATCTTTTTTAAATTTTTAATTACAAAGTACAAATTTAATAAAAAACAATAAAAACTGCAGTATATTTCAAGTAATAAAATAAAAATACAAATAACTTGTAAAGTGCCTACGCTGGTTATACTGATAAAAGAATTTTTAAAATCACTTGTTGAAAAGAAAAATAATGAAAAAGTGATAACGGCACCATATTCATAATAGTCAAATTTAAAGTCAAATGCTCTATCGTAATACATCGGTTTGATATAGACTATATAAAATAATAAAATTATGGAAGGAATATACAAAAAAGAAATAAATTTATTAATTTTTACAAATACCGGATATATAGTTGTATGGAATGGAATATTA
>JABLTK010098132.1_pt1 | contig 34144 bp, 50 predicted proteins | sample 7160131 | NCBI WGS metagenome assembly JABLTK01 (sample SAMN14651221, study PRJNA627086) | human gut metagenome | isolation source: feces | host: Homo sapiens
TATATTTGTTGTCCACGTCCTTAATCCATGCTTTTAATATATAGCCGAGGATAAGGCAGGCGGTCGTTACAATCGGTATGCAGTATTGTACAAGATTTGAAATATCCATAACTGCCTCCTATCTTATTTTTTCTTCTATGCTGTCAAGCCTTTTGTGCGCTGATTTTGCGCTTTCTTCCACACGTCCGACACGTTCGGCAAGAGCATAGTGCAGATTATTGAAATTCTTCTGCTCATTCTTCAAATCGTCTACGCTTGACTTGATATAGCCTATGTCGGAGCGGAGAGAACCCTCTGCGTTACTGTCGTTCTGCAAGCCGCGTTTATAGCCTGCCCACGTACCGAGAGCCGTAAAACACAACCCGATAACGCTGATAATGATTGTACTACTCATTTGTTAATCCTCCTTAAATTTTGTCGATTGTGCCGTCTGCGTATGCAGTTACAAGCTCTTTATAGTTTTTCGTGATATAGTCATACACTTCGCCGAGTGTTTCCGGCTCTATATTCTGCGTAAAATCAAAATCAGAGCCTTTATTGATATTCTCATGCGTTGCAACGTTATGATTAAACATATCCATTCCCACGCCGATGTCAACACCGTTTGCGTGCGCTATATCAAATACAGCCTTTACAATTTTCTTTTTCATTCTCCGTCACCTCCTCCCGTGGTTATTACGTTATCCGGCTTCGGCATTGTCAAATTCCACTGCAACACATTCGCCGCCGAACGGTTATCGTAGAAATACGCCGCACAAGCCGGAGACATACCGCTTTCCCATGCGAACACTTTATAGCAATCATGGTCTGCGGTGAAGTTAAACATATTATTATTCGCAAACCGTAATTCTTTAAAGAGCAATTCGCCGTTTTCGCCCTCATCATATCCGGCACACATCAGATTTCCCGTATATGCGCTGCTGTTCAGAGTGGTTATGTATATCTGCTTGCTGTTTTTGGTTACGCCCGTTATCATGAATTTGTCCGTTACATTGACAATCGTCCACGGTGTCGTGTAATCAACCTTTTGCTTTGCTTCACCGCTTACAAATTGTCTGTGCTCCACAAGCTCCGTATGCGCAGGTGTTTTATATGTCGTGCTTACGGTCTGTGTGGTATCGTTTACTGTTATCTGCCGTATTGCAGGCTTGTATTGATTCGGCGTATTGGTTTCCGTGTGAGTGTAACTCTCAATCGTGTTTAATTCGTCAATACTGCGAAACGCCGACCAGTCAACCACATCTATACTTGAAATACCGCTGTCGGCAAGAAGCGCGTCAATAGCCTTACCCATTGCCGTGGCGCTGTCATAGTCAGCCGGAACGGTTTCTTCCTCCCACCATACAAGCCACGTACCGCCGCCGCTTGCCATATAATAGCCGAGTGTAGGCATTATTGTGACCTTATACAATCCCGCTTTCGGGAATGTCAGAGAGAAATTCCCGTCCTCGTCGGTAGTTATTATATTTCCGTCCGTGTCCGTCAAATATATGCCGTTTTCGTCCACCAATTCCGCGCCGGATATGTTTTCCGTATTTTCCGGATACCAGTGATGTGTAAACAGGTTTAAATTTACCGTTTCGCCCTCTGCTGCATTTACATACGCCTGTGAAAAGCTTGCAATTGCTTGATTGTAACCCTCATCATAAAGGCATATATTAACTTCATCGCCGTTTCTTACGTTTACATACTGCGGTATTGCAAAAATATAATTGCCGTTCTTATACATTATCGAACCGACCGAACGTCCCATGAATATTCTTGTTACTCCACCGCTGTCGATTTTAAGCTTGTTTTCAACATCGGCTTTGCCGTACAGCTGTTCATGCAGCGCAATTAATACATGAAGATATGTAACGCCGCTGTCAAGTATCTGTATGCCGTTAAATTCCTCGCCGTACTGCGATATATCAAAATTGGTTACGGTGAGTTTCTGCCGCTCGTAAATCGTATCAAGCGGATTGTCCGCGTCCGTTATATCATTTACGGTCACGTATACGGTCACTTTGTCGCTGTCGTATTCATATGCCGTAACAGGCGGTATGCAGACAACAAACATTATTATTGACATGATAATTGTAATTACTTTTTTACGCATTTGCTGATTCCTCCTGTTTTACTTCCAATGTCCAGCCTTTTGCGGCAAAGTCAAGACTTAACGCCGTTATTTTGGTCTGAATATCGGAATTGATTGTGATTTTATATGTTCCGCTCGTTACTGTGCTTACATCCATAAGCGCATTGTACAGGCTTTGTATGCTTTCGTTTGAAAGCAGCTTACACGCCGATAGGTCAAGGCTTTTTGGACTGCCGCTGCCGGAGAATGTAAGGCTTGTCAATGCGGAACAATTCAGAAATGTGTTTGCCATGTCGGTACGCTCACCGCTTGCTGATTGCGTTCCGTCACCGAACCATATTGTACACTGCATTAATTTAGCGCAGTTTGCGTATGCCGATACATACGAACGGCATACGTGCGCATTTTCGCCTGTGAAATTGATTACGGGCGGCTTTGTCATTTTACTGCATCCCATACACACACCGACCACAACGGGATTATTCGCGGAAAGATTTACGACAATCGGAGACGCGTCTGCAAGCTCCGAACAGTTCAAAAGCATATACTTTATAACCGTTGCGTTTATAGCTTGTGTGGGTTTAATCTCCGCCGCTCCGTTGTTTATAAAGGCGTATGAAAAATCCGTCCGGCCTGTTTTGAAAAATCCCATCCAGAAATCGGCGCCGAAACCGTGTAACGCATTTATCTGTGTTTTCAGCTCATTTACAGCAGCGACAATATTGGTTTTTTCGGTTGTTTGCAGTGAGGAAAGTTTGCCAACATCTTTTAAATACTTCCTGCCGTCGGATGCGGCGGGGATTTTGGCATCATCGGCAACCAGTTCATAGTCAAAAATCTGCGCCGTGTATCTTTTGGAATTTAATCCCTCGCCCAACTGTACCGCAGTTATTGAACTATATGAAATCGTGCCGTCGCTCCAAGTTTGCTTCAACGCTGTTTTGGCATTTTTTCCGCCGGCAAAGCCATCGCCCGCCAAAGTGTCCTGTCCGACAGCCCCGCCTGCGTTTGCCTCTGCTGTACGTCCTGCCTGAAAGCCGCCGTCCGGTGTCTCCTTATTCGCTTTTTGGTTTATTAACCAGTTAAGCACCTCTTTCATTTCTGCTGTTCCTGCTTTTTTGTCAACCTCACCCTTTAATCCGGTAATATTATCCTTAATAATACCCAGATTAATTTTAATCATTTTCCACCAGTCTTTTAACCTGGTTTTCCCCGAATAATCCTCCTTCCAATTTTCCCAGTTCAATCCTTATCCCTCCAATACTATTTTTTTACCGTTCACGCACAAATTTCCGTCGCTGTCGTTTTTCAGCTCGTTATCCCCTATCTTGACCGACACGGCTTGAACGGAAAGCCCCGTACTGTCAATGTACAGCAGCTTTTTTTGACTGTCTCTTGCATACAGCTCAAACATAAACGCGCCATTGTACTGTCCTGCGTAAAATCGTTCCTGACTAAACGCTCCCTTACTTCTGTCATACAAGCCCAAGTGCGCATCATCTATCACCAATTCAAAATTATTCTCCTTACTGCGCACACTTTCCGATGTACCGGAGCTTTGTGCGGTGATTGTTCCCGAAATTGCCCCCGACGTTATTTTTCCGTTTGATGTGCTGTTGCGTTCGGAAATCTTCGCTATTTTCCCCATTTGGTTCATATAGAAAAACAGATCCTTTTTCACACGCCCGATTGAAACCGTCGTTTGCAGCGGCTCATACGGATAACGTTCTATTTTAATCACGCGTTCCGTTATCTTTGTGCCGTTATCAATTACGTGTACGGTATCGCCCAGATGCAAAGGCTTCATTCCGCTGTCCGAAAGCTTTGACAAATCAATTATTTCTCCGGTTATGTTTATATCCGGCACGTCAATTCTTTCGGGATTCGCCGCGTCAAACTCCCACATCGCTCTTGTATAAAGCTTTTCGGGGGTTGTGTAGTCGCTGTAATCCTTATATCCCTCTTTTATACCGTACAGCTCCGCATTATCGCTCTGGATGTAATCTCTGTTCGCATAGCTTACTATATTCAAATCGTCGGGACCATAAGGGTAAAGCCTTGTTATCATATTCGTAATATCGCGTTCTATCGTCACATTCTGCATATTACGCGTTATATCAAGCCTTATGCCGTTATCCGTTCCGATTCGTTCAACAATCGCGAATTTGTTGTTGTCAATATACATTTCACCCTTGCCGCTGTTGGTTATGATCTGCTGTAATGCGTCCCATGCGTTCGTTTTGTCTATCGGGTCAATAATATCTATACGGAAACCGTCATCGCCCACACGTACCATTCCGAGAGCCTCCGTCTCCGCCTGTGTAAGCTGTGTAAGCTTCGGGTCAGCGCTCAAACCCATGTTTGTGTATCTGGTTGTTACGGCTTTTTCGATAATAACGGGCGGTGTGTTGCCTATCGTGTTGCTGTCACCGCCGAATGTTGCTATGTGCCGGCTTTTTGCTTCATAGTGGAATATGTGCATAGCCTGTACGTGCATTGTTCCGCCGCTCTCCTCACGTGATGTTTTTATTATGCGGTATCGCTGCCCTTCACACACAACCGTGCAATCCTCGCTTATCCGTTCCGTTTTATCCGAATCAACCGGAAAATCAAAATCAAGATAATATTCGCGGTTTATTTCCTCCGTAACCTTTACGTTTGTCGCTTCATCGAGAATCGTTTTCATCTGCAGATCAGCATTTATTTTTTGAGAATTATATTCCCATTTTTCAAGTATCAGCATATATCCTCCTTAAAAACGTTCCTCATCGGCAAAATTCATGTATTTTGAAGTAAATACAACACTGAGCGTATAATCCGCGTCACCCGATACCATTTCCGCCGCCGTCCGTATCTGCGTATTCCCCGGCGGAAGCTCGAACATATCGCCGTCAAAATCCTTTATATCAGTACCGGAAACGGTCTTGACCGTATGCTTATTCATATCAATAACCATATCGGTCAATCCCTCCTGTGTTACCGTAAAGCTTTTATTGCCGCATGAGATACAAAAGCTTTTAAAAGGATTTTCCGCCGTTACCGTAAACACCGGACGCACGTACCAATCGCCCGTGTTGGTAATCTCGGTGTTTGCCGTGCCGCTTAACGCATATGTATACGCATCGTCAATGCCTATATACACACTGCTGTCAATATGTATTTCACTGTCAAGCAAGGGACCGTCACCCGTGCCGAACTCCAGCATAGCAAACGGCTCAACCTCAAACGTGATACCGAGGATTGCCTTGCGCCCGTACCGTTCCGGCACATAGTCGATACTTCCCGGCACACTTGCACGCCATTCTATAAATGGCGTATCGTCAAAGGTAAGTATTCCCTTCCCCATGAGCCACACGCTTATGTCGGAAACTCTGCGCATTAAAGCCGTTATATTCTCCGCCGCCACGGAGGCGGTAACAGTAAAGGCGCGGTTTTTGTAAAACTCATGCCCGTAGCTGTTCGCCGCAGAAAAATCATAGCTGCCGTCCGCAAGCGGTGATTCGTATTTATAGCTTTTCATCTCCGGTCTTATCGGGCGCGATGTTGTGCGCATCGTTATCCCAAATTCGGAGGAATGTCTGTTTTTAAATGTAAATCCTGTTTCCATTCTCCGCCGCCTCCTTTAAAAAACAAATGAACCCATACCGCCGACCGCTATACCGTTTACAATACTCCATACGCCTTTGGGGTTGTATGTACCCTGGTAATTGTTTATGGTTCTGCTGTCGGTGTATGTCGCACCCATGCGCAAGCCTTTAATCGCACTGTATATATCCCTCAAAACATTATACTGACGGAGCGAATCGGAGTTTAAAGCGTTTTTCGCCGCCGCAATCTGCGACGACATATTCGCTTCAAGCTTTGCAATGTCAACCGTGCTTTTCATCAGCTCCCGAAGTTTTGCCGCCTTGTTTTCTTCGAGGTAATCATACTGTGACTGCATTTGCGTAAGAACCTTATTATTGCTCTGCTGCAATTCATACAGCTGCTGCTGACGCTGTGCGTCCTTTAACTGGCTTTCGAGGGATTTTAATTTTTCCTGTCCTGCGTGCGTGGTTGCGTTTCTGTACATAGCAATCTGGTTTTGCAAATCCTCTATGTTCTCCTTTCTGTCGCTCACAGTCCAGCTGTCCTGTAACTTCTGTTCGGCATCGGAATATTTCTCCCTAAGCTTTGATATACGGCTGCTGAACTCTTGTAGCTTTTCGTCATATATACGGCTCTGCTCGTTGTAGTAGTCCATTTGATAGTTTTTCGTTGCGATGTCGTACTCATCAAATGAAATTTTGCCGTCTTTGTAGAAATCCTCAACCTTTTCGATTTTACGCTTAATGAAATCAAGCTTACTGTCGTTGTAGTCCGCCCAATCGTCATAAGTGTCGCGCATACGCTCCCACATATCCGCATCGTTCTGCCATGCCGAATATTCGTTTGCGTTTTTATCGGAAACGAAATCAAGATATTTTTCTTCAAGCTCCCTGTCTGCCTGTCTGTATTTTTCCTTGTCTATGAGACCCTGTTCATACATTTGCAGTGTATACTCACGCATTCGCTGCAATCCTGCGCCGTAATCTTCTTCCGAAAGCTTGTTATATTTCTTTTCGTGTTCAAGCCATTTTTCGGACTGATCCCGACGGCTGTCATACATCTTTTCTCCGGTGCTTTCCATGTATTCCGTATAATCGTCCCATGTCATTTTACCGGAGGAAACCATTTCCATATTGCGGACTTTTATGCGGTCATATGCACTGTAAATATCGTCGCCGTATTCTTCCCAGTCATTATTAAAAATACGCTTATCCGCCCATTTCTCGGAGGCTTTGTTGCGTTCATCATTCTGCTTAACGGTGAGCGAATATATTTCCTCCTCGATGTCCTCAATATCCTTTTGGTTGTCCTTGAATTTCTCTGACAGCTCAACCCACTTTTCAAGCTCCTGCGTAATCGTCACCGCATGAGTTTTGGTGTAGTGCGTCCAATCGTCCTTTGCTGTTGTAAACGCTTCGGAGTTGTCCTTACCCTGCGCATAATGCGGTATTCCCATAGCTGTCATGATGCGCTTTGTCTGACGCGCCGTATATACCTTTGCGCCCCTCGACAATGGAAGTATAACGTTTCTTCCGTGCGGAATAAAGGCTCTGCCGCCGTCAATTATGAGTTCGCGGTTGTCGCTTACGCCCTCCTCATCGTTTACCATTGCAAGACCGCCGGAAAAGTTTTGTGTTCCTTTGGCGTTCCCCTGTATTCGGTTAGCCAATACACCACCACCCATAAGCTTGACGTGGTATACTGCCGTCCCCTCTATTGTCGGTGCGGATTTAGGGAAATTTCCATTATAGTTTGCCGTACCCGGAATAGCAGGTGCTTCAGTCGGATGCTCTCCCAATGTGAAATTAGCATCGCCCGAAATATTGGGGGCTTCAGTCGGATGCTCTCCCAGCTCGAAATTTGCTGTACCCTCTGCTTCTGGCTCATAGCTATCCGGTTCAGATGTATCGGATTTCCATACCACTTTACCGTCAATCGTCAGTTCTTTATTTTTTGGTAAAAGTCCGATAGCGTGAGCAATATCGTTAATTTTTCCGCTTATTTCATCTGCATTTAAGCCATCAAATAGCCCCTGTTGCTGTCCTATGGATTTTATTGACCTTAAAACGCCTTTTACAGCTTCATCACCTTTTGCCGCCGCCTGTCCGACATCGGTAAATCCATTCTGTATAAGCGCCGCCCCGACTGTTGTATCCTGTGCCGATGCACCGAACTCATTCATTGCGCGAATATAATCGTTAACAACGCCGTTCAGTGTATCGCCGCCTTTTTCCCATGCGGTATTAAGGCTGTCTACTCCATTCATCGCAAGAGCCGCCGCTTGTGCGTACCCTGCCATATCCAATCCGGCGTTTCTTATCAGTTGTCCCATGCGTTTAAGGTTTTCCTCAACCATTTGTGAGTTGCCCTGCTTTGCGCCCATGCCGAGTAATTCATTGCTCCAATTTGCCATTTCAGTGGAAACTGCTACATATTCCTCCTGTGCGGCTGTAAGTGAATTGATTTTTCCTGTGATTTCATCATATCGGTTGCCTATGGTTTTCAGACTTTCCAATCCGATTTTACCGTCTGCTCCATTATTGATAATATCAAGCATATCCGCCGCGTCATGCCCTTCACTGATAGCAATTCCAAGTTGTTTTCCTACATCTATAAGCCCCTGCTTATATGCCTGCATATCGCCCGTTTCTCTGAACTTACTTCCTAATTCATCAACTGTTGATGATAAATTGCTGTATTTCTCCATAGCATTTGAAGCTTCGGTCTGCTGTTGCTTTAATTGTACGATATTTTCTTTATACGAATCAAATTTAGGCTGTAAATACCTCAGCTTATCCATTTGTCTTGACATATTTACTTTTAATTCGTTTTCGGACATTTTTCTTACCGTTTCAACAGTTTCTTCCAGATTTGAATTATCCGAATTAATCACGAGATTATACTCTTTTGAAAGCAGCTCACGGATTTCATTAAGACGCGCCTTAGCCTGTTCAACCTGTTCTTGGCTTGATTCGGGATTTTCAATAACAAGCTTTAAGCCTTTTATTTCTTGCTGTACAGTGCTTAACTGCTTGTATTTATTTAGGCTTTCCGATATTTTCTTATTTCCCTCTGCCAAACCCTTCGACCATTTGTATTGTGAACTGTACCATGTGTCATATGCCTTACTTACACCATAAGCCGCAACGCCAACCGCTCCGATAGCTAATCCGAGTTTACCCAGTCCGAGAGTTGCCGACGCTATTTTTCCGGCAGCTCCTCCGGCATTTGCGACTTCTTTAAGCTTGCCTATCCCTTCGACCAGTCCGCCGATTGTTTTCGCTCCGCTTGCAACAGCTTTTGTGCTTGCGCCTGTTACAAGTATAAACTTTCCGGCGGTTAATGTTGCTTGTTTCTGTCCCTCGCTCATATTGCCGAGAGCTTCTCCGGCTTTGCCTATCCATTCGGCGCCTTTCTGCACCTCCGGCAAGAGAACATTGCCCCATTCTATGCCGGCATTGGTAACGGCGTTCATAGCCATTTTCAGCTTGTTTGCCACTGTGTTATATGCCGCGTTTGCTTCATTTGTAAGCGCGGTGTTTTCCTCGTATGCCTTGCTTGAACGGTTCAGACAATCCGTCATTAAATCATAGCCTTTTGCAAGCAGCTGTATTGCCGTTACATCTAATGTGTTATTGATTCCGACCTCTTCAAGTGCCGCCGTTAAATCCTTTGATTGACTCAAGCCTTTAATAAAACCGTTAAATGCTCCTGACGCGTCGGTATTCCACTGTTTTTTAAATTCTTCCGCAGATACCCCGGCATACTTCGCAAAAGCTTCAAGGCTTTCGCCACCGCTGCTGACTGCTTTTTGTATAGACGCCCATGTACGTCCGACTGCGCTGCCTCCGGCTTGCGCTTCGACACCCATAGATGCCAAAGCTGCCGCATATCCCAAAACTTGCGGTGTGCCTATGCCGACAGAACGCGCAAAACTTCCCATTCTCTGCGCCATTTCCGCAATATCTCGTTCGGTTGTCGCCGAATGGTTTCCCAAATCAACAATTGAAGAGCCTGCGCGGTCAACATTATCGATATCTTCGCCCATGACATTCATGAACTGCGCAAGGGTTGCCGCACCCTCTTCACCGACAAGATTTGTCGCAACATTCATGTCAGCAATTACTTTTGTGAACTTTTCGATGTTTTCAATGCCTACGCCCAACTGTCCGCCCACTGCCGCAAGGTTTGCTAAATCCTTTGCCGCTACCGGAGTTGTTTCCGACATATTACGCAGTCCCTTATTTAATGCTACAAACTGTTCTTCTGTACCGTCTACGGTCTTGCGCACTCCCGTGAAAGCAGTTTCGTAATCCATTGCCGCCTTACCCGATGCAACACCGAGCGCAAGCGTTCCTGCCGCCGCAAACTGCAAAGGTTTTGTTATGTCGTCAATCGCACCGCCGACATCTTTCATACTCTTTCCGGTATTAACCCATTTTTCGGCGTTCATGGCTTTGTCTATTTTTTTCTGCGCCGCTTCAACCTCCGGCAGCTTCTGCGCAAATTTGCCGTAGGTTGCTTCTGCCTCCGCTACAGCTTTTCGGGCAGCGGTTACACTGTCACTGTTTTTCTGTATATCCTTATTTACCTTTTCTATTTCGGCGCCTATGGATTTATGCTGTTTTTGCAAGCCGTCTATTTCGGTCTGCGTCCATTTGATAGCCTTTGCATTGTCCTTAAACGCAATAGAATTTTTATCAAGTCCGACACTGCTGGCTTTTAGCTTTTCTAATTCCTCCTGCCTTGTTACAATACTATTCTGAACACGGCTTTGATTATTTTTTAAAGCTTTCAGATTGTCGTTGAGACCTTTGGTGTTCTTATTGTACTCTGTTTCCACCTGTTTCAGCGCATTTTTTTGAGTAGTTATGTTCTTTTCCGCTTTTCCCATTTCATCACGGAATGTTTTAAGCGATTTATTTGCCCGTTCCAGCCCTGCGCCGCTTAAATCGCCTAATGAAGCGTTGACTTTTTCTATAACGCCGCTTGCTTCGTCCGTTGCGCTGATAACAACGTTTATATCACCTAACGTACTCATGTTCCTCACCTGCCTTTACTGCCCGTAAAACATTCTTAAATATTCATCATTACCCGTATATTCATCTGCCGGCCCGCTTTCCTCCAAGCTGTCCAGCATCATAAACAATTCCGACGGTGACTGACGGCTTACTGCATCGGGCATTATTCCGAGATGTTTAAAAAACAATCCGTATAAATCCCTCAATGCTCCGCCGCCCTCACTGTCACCGCGGTTTACTCGTTTTTTGAGAAACATTCCTCCATGTAAATATCAAACAGCTTATTGCAAAGGCTTGTTCTTGTTCGTACCGGAAGGCTTTCCAATACGTCCTGCGTTGCTTCCGTGCCGTCAAACATTTTTGCAACCGCATCATTGCACATACTGAATATGCCTATCTTATCCTCGTTTTTTGCGTTCATGTTCTGAACGTGCCTGTCGTTTATAAGGCAAGCTATACCCATATTGAATTTATTTGAAACATATTTCTTTCCGTCTTTCGTGAATGTTAATGTTGTTTGCATGATTTTTACCTCCGAATTTATAATTAATTGTGATTTTGGTACCAAAAAAGCACACCGAATTTTTTCAGTGTGCTTTTTATAAAATTTTTGTTGACAACAATATTTTACTGTGATATAATGCAATCAGAGGGATGGTTTTTTCCTTTGCAGTGGTAGGCTATCCCTCACTTGTGTTTATTTAGTGATTGAAGGTAGCCTTTCCGTTTAGGACAGGTTATTTTCTTTTTTTATCAAGAATTAATAATGTGAGCATTATTATGTACATTGCAAGAATGACTTCTCCCATTATGTCCCCCTTTCCGAGGGCATAAACCTATACACATCCCGCTGATTACTGTTTTATTATACCACAGCTTTTAATTTTGTCAACCGCCTACGTTGGGTGCAACAGGTGTATATGTCGGGTCTTTGAACCATTCTGTTTCAAACGCTTCTTTTGTCAGACCTTCCGGTAGATCATCTCCATCAATATATTCGTAGTATTTTCCGCTGTTTATGGTCTGTACTGCCGTATATGTTGCCTTTGCAGTCTGCTTTTCACTTGCGCCCTCGCTCGGTTTTGTTTTTCCGCCGACGTTTGATGCAAAGCTGTACGAACCTTTAAGGTATCTTACATAGCGGTATGAGCCATCGGATTTCATTATTCTCCACGCTACGGCGAATTTGGGCGCACCCGCATTGTTTGAAACGCTTACAAGACCGTTTTTCATAGTCAGACCGCGCCACATTGCGTCTACCTCCGGCGGAATATCCGCATTTGTAATGTCGTGACCTAACTTTTCTATGTACGCTTCTACTTCATATGCGCCGTTATCAGCGTCAAATACATCGCTGCCGCCCGTGTCTGTCGGTGCGATCTCAACAGTACCCGGCAATGCTACCGCCGTACCGTATGTTATTGCATCCGCTGTGTCTGCCGTTAACGGAAAAAATGTGTATTTATCAACACCTATTGTCGGTAACGGTCTTTTAAATGTTTCGTTTGCCATGATTTAATCCTCCTAAATTTCAAAAAATATTTCCTTAAAAAATCTCATGCTTTTGTGATATATCTTGTTTTCGGGTGGTAAATCCATCGAAAATTCACGATACCACCCTGCGTCTTGCATAAGCTTGTCAGCCTTAATCGCAAAATCCGCGCATTTGTCAGCCTTTCCGCTCCATACGTCAACAGCCACATACGATTTCTGCGCCTGTTCTTTATTATCATAGCACAATCCCGTTGTGGTTGTTATTTCATAATAACTTACCACCGGCAGCTTATTTGATTTGTCAGGGTAACGGTAGGTAACGGTTATGCCTTCAAGGTTATCCAACACCGCTCTTACTTCATTGTTTACATCAATCATGTTCGGTCTCCTCCTTTAAAAGCACTGCCGCCCCCATGCTCCATTTTGTAATATATCTGATTTCGTATTGTTTTTCATTTATAACGAAATATAACCCTGCCTCCGGTTCCATGCTCAGCTCCATGCTGCTGTCAAGCTCCAGCATCTCGCTAAGCATAACACCGCGGCAGTAAAAAATATATTGGCAGTCTATTTCCTTACCGTAATCTTTCTGTGCAAATTCGCTGCTGTACGGCTGTAAATCGCCTGTGATGCTTCCTTTCGCCAAAAGTGTAAAAGTACCCTTGTAGTCATCGTAATTGCTTCTCTCGACAATCTGTGCGGTAGTATTATTAAAGATGTCGAACATATCGGCATATTTTTCAGCATACTTTTCAAACAACTTCACTCGGAACACGTCCTCTCCTGTTTATGAATGGGCGTAACCGCCTGTAATAGCTTGAGAGCAAGTCCGATTCTGTTTCGTTTTTCTGAAAGGAAACGGTCTTTTTATCCTGTGTTAAAGAGCTTACCGTCTGCGGCGCTTCTGCTTCACCGTAACCCTTGCAGCGGTATAAATCCGCCGCAATTACGGGTATAAGGCTTTCAAGCTTTGTCGGTACTTCATCAATGCGGCAGTAGCCGCATATCATGTCACGGACTTCATCAAGCAGAAATTGCAGTAAACTGTCCTGTTCGCTGTCCGTAATGCCTAAGAGCATTTTTAATTTGTCCATATGCAGCCCCTCCGCTTATTATTACGTACCGCTTACTACCGTAGCCGTGCCGGACTTGCGCGCTTTGCCGTCCGCAGTAACCTCCGCAACGGTTATCTTGTGTCCGTTGGTTGCGGTTATTTCCGCCCCGTTGGTTATTTCCGTCCATGAAGATAAATCCGCGTCATATGTTACCGACGGCGCAGTACTTGCCGCTGTCTTGTACATCAGCTTATGACCGCCTATGGCATTGGGTGTAACGGTTATCTTTGTTTTTCCGCTCCCCCCTGCTTCTGATGTTACCGTAAGCGTTCCCAATGACGGCACACCGTTCTTATACGCCGCAAAAGCATCATCCTTAACCACAAGATAGCCCAGGCGCATTGTAGCTTTAATTGCGACCATGTCCTGTTCTGCAAGTGATAACGGCTTTCCGTCTGTATCGAGCGTACCCTGCAAGGTTGCCTCTTTAAGGATTTCATACTGAATACCCTCGCGTATTCCGACAATGCTGTACTTGAAGTCACCGGTTATAACATCGGCTTTTGTATTGTCCCATGCGCCGTTTCTTACGAACTCAACAGGCATTCCGTACAGTTCCGAACCGTTTGTTCCGTTTACATATGCAGGGGCGCCGTTGTTGTCGCGCAGCTTGCGAAGCATATTCTTTACACCCACACGTCCGATAAATCCGGCAGGGTCAAATCCGCTTTCCTCAACAAGCGCCATTGTGTCGGACATTGCAATGTCTATGTTGCTGTTATCCGTCACAATCATGTTGTTGTCCGTTATACCTTTCATGATATATGTTGCAAACGGTGAATCTGTACCGAATATGCACGCGCTGTCGATAGCCTTGTAAAATGCTTCCGCAATATTTTCTTTAAGCTCCGAAAATACGCTTATTGTAGTATCGTTAAGCTTTTCCTTTGTGACAGGAATTATAACGGCAAGCTTTTTGGCTTCAATAGTCGGATGAATCCACTGTGCGCCGGAGGTTTTTATCCTCTCGCCCTCGCCTACCCAGTAAGCGCCTACGCCGTCAGTCATGACGTTGAATTTTTTCTTGTCCGAGGTCATAGGTTCAACCTTTGACATTCTTAAAATGCTCGAACCTCTTGTTACCGCTTTAATTATGTCGGATGCCTGCGGTGTAGGCACAAATCCCGACAATTCATTTTTTAAATACGACATCTTTTTTACCTCCTTAATGTCTCTGATTTTCTTTGATTACATCGAAAAAGCCGCCGCCTGCGGCTGTGTTTGCACCGCCGACATTTGGCGCTTTTCCGGTTAATCTCTTTGTTACCTCTGCTTCAATAGCTTTGTTCCACTCCGCCTCGAGCAGCTTTATGTTTTCCTGTGCTGCTTCTGCGTTCTGTCCTGCCGCCATTTCCGCAAAACCTACCGGAAGCCCCTTTTCTCCAAGCTGCTTTACCGTTTCCGCCACAAGGCTTTTATGCGCAAATTCAGCCTTTTCACGTGCAAATTTTTCACGTTCTGCCTTGTCCTCCTCTTTGTGGCGTTCCTCTGCCGACAATTTCGCCAGACGTGCACCCTCGTTTTTGGCATCTTCAATCTTTTCATTTAAAGATGTTTCCCATTCGCTTTGTGCATTCTTTACCGCCTCCGCAACCCTCCTTTCCGTTTCGGACTGCAAAGCCTTGTCAAAGTCTGCTTGCGTGTAGGTCTTTTCTGCGCCCTTACCGTTGCCGTCACCCGTTACAGTCGGATCTGCCGGCGGATTGCCGTTTGCACCTTCTGCCCCGTGGTTTGCCCCGGAAAGTTCACCGTTTAACTCTGCCATTTTAAAATCCTCCTTTATGGCATAAAATTTAAGCCTTTTAACGTCTTACTCAGGACGATTTTTTATAAAAAAAGAACAGTTCTTTTAAAACTGTGCTTGATTTATTACGTTTTTGCTGAAAAAAATTCCGCTTTTTTCAAATTCTGTACGCTTTTATAACTATCCCAAATTAATTTTCCCACTCATTAAGTCCGGGAGCAGTGCTTCTCTTAATTCCACCAAATATTGATTTTGCATAGTGTTAAGCAATGCAATTTGATTTTTCCAAATAGCAAATGCTTGTAACAACATATCCGGCAAAATTTCTTTATCATTGCATTTAAAAAGCATTTCATTTTTATTTTTCGTAAACTGAATATAGTCAGAACTTTCAAGATTTATTCCTATCGTTGACTGAATCGCTGCCAATTCTTTTGATTGCTGAATGTCTTTTTTTAATGCTTCAACATCCAATCCTAACCTCGTTGCAATTGTTTCATTTATTACCAGTTTGCAAGCATTCTGCATTTGGGTTATATGATTTATATTGTCTGCTATATCTTGAAACGCTCTGTGGGTTTGCTCTTGCGGCATAAATTCTATATACCTTGATGGAACAAGTGTATATTCATTTTTTGATATTTCTTCGTTTGTAACCGTTGCCGAAAACTCGAATTGATTATCGGGTGCATTTAATATTTTTTCTATATTTTCATTTGTCAAAACATTATATGCCTTTTTATAAACCCTGTTTGTGTGACTTGCCCCTCCAAATTGCCCTCTTTGTTCCCGTTCTTCAACGATGCAGTTTTTCCGACTATCAATAAACCTAACAATACCATTATTTTTTTTGTGCTTATTTATAACTAAAACACAAGTGGATATACTTGTAACCTCAAACATTTTTTCCGGCATTATAATAACAGTATCTATCAAATCATTGTCAACAAAGTACTTTCTTATCTCCTGTTCGGTTCTTTCACTCAATATGCCATTTGGCAGTATTAAAACCGCTTTATTTGCCTTTGATAAGCAATTAAATACAAAAGCCCAATTCGCATTACTGGCAGGTGGGATTATTGGAAAGCGCCCGTCATTTTCTATCGGCAGTGGTGGATTCCATTTAATATTGTATGGCGGATTGCTCACCGCCACATCCGCCGTAATTTCAGGAACAATATCCGGACTTATTTCTTCAATATTGCTGTATTTTTCTCCTTTGATAATCCGGTATGCCTTTGTTGCTTCTCCGCTCAACACATCGCCGTTTACAACGTACCCGCTTACATTTTGCATTGCTAAGTTAAATAGCAAAAATGGAATTACTCTTTTATCTAATTCTTCAATGTAAACATCTTTAACATCGCGTTTTTTTACTATTTCAAGCGTTAATGCACCACTTCCGCCGCAGCAATCATAAACAGACTTACATTCCCCCGCAAGCGCAGAAACAAGGCTACATAAGCTTTTAGGTGTATAATCTTGCTTTTTTTCTGCCCTGTCAGCCTCATAATACTGCCATAACGCTTGAAGCCAATCCTTTTCGTCGGTCAATATGCTTTCAAATTGCTCAAATATAGTTGAGTTGTTTTCAGTCACAACAGCCAGTAGCCTGTTTCCTATTTCACTTGTATTCTTACAATTTAATATTTCAAACACTTTTTCTCTAAACTCTAATAATTCCATTTTTCCTCCTTTATGGCACAAAATTTAAGCCTTTTAATGTCTTGCTCGGGACAGTTTTTTTATAAAAAAAGAACAGTTCTTTTAAAACTGCTCTTAATTTATTAAATTATGTCGTTTATATGCTCCAATGCGGCAGCACCGAACAATTTTAATGCTTGCAAGCCTAAAACACCGCATTTTTTGATGATATATTTTAACTTATCCTCATTGCTTATTTCTTTTTCAATTCCGAATTTGCTTTCTACATAATCTATGCCGTCTTTTGTAAGACCGACATTTTTTGTATACACTTCGTAAAACTCGTTATTGTCCGCCGGATATGCGTACAAGCCATTTATATATCCCTCTTTCAACAGTTTTCCAAGTGCTGTATTAAACACGTCTATATCCATATTTAAGCTTGAACACTTAACGCCGTCCATTTTAGGCAGGTCTTTTTGATATTCTATGTACAATGCAAGTAATACTTGCTGTTTGGCATCTAATTTCATTATTTTGCTCCTTTCATAACAAAAGCGCTTACATAACCGTAAACGCTTTATTATTCAATTTTCTATGATTTCCCATCTTCCGCCGGGGCTTGAACCATCAAGCGGCGCTGGCTTTATCTTTGAATATAAATAATCCTCTCCGCTATCATCAATAACCCTATAAAAATTCCCCTCATCGGTTGCCTCATATATCTTGCCGTTTGTAAGACTGTCAACGCCGAAGCTTTCGCCTATATATTTTAATTTCATGTTTTATCACCGCCATGCTTTAACTTTGTATCGTATTGTTTTCTGTCAAGCTCATACCAATGTACATCAAAAATGTGTTTTTCACTTTCTATTTTTCCAACGCATTTTTTCCATTGCCCCGCTTCTCCGCCGTATTTCTCTATCAGCGTGTCCTCAACTTTCAACGCTTTATTTGTCCCATTACCCGCTATGGCTTTTCTGTTGGTTATTATAGAATGGTTCGGTATGAATAATTTTTCACCGTTCGGCATAACACAGTCAAGCCTTGCCTGTAAATATGGATTGCTTTCATATCTGTACTGCCTTTTTATCTCTTTCCACTGCTCTTTATCATTATACTTCAAATCCTGGAATTTGTCAAACGAACGAGGTATTGTTTTATATCCGAGTGCATGGCGGTACTGCACATACTGCACCTTATCCGCCGCCCTGCGGCTGTTCTTATGCTTTGCCAGCTCCAATGCGCTTTTCTGCTGAGGTGTCATATTCGCCACCCACTGCTCATATGTAACACTTCCGTCAATCACGCTGCTTTTACCCGTTATCGGGTCACGCGCACGTCTGTTCGCATAATCAATATCCGGCGTGGTTGTGCATCGGCAGCGCGGGTGCATTACCGGAGCATTTACGCCCTCTTGCCTTTGTGATACGTCAAACACCATGCCGTCAAGCGGCTGGCACGTCCCACACGTTGCATAATCAAGCGTAGCAAGGTATTTATATCTCTTTATTCCTACGTCCTTATACGCTTGAAAATCAGCCTCATTATGTATATGCGCCGTTTCTGTCCTTACAAGCGTCGTTGCCTGAAATTTGCTGACCTGAAATTTATCCGCAAGCTTATCCGCCGTTTTGTTTAATGCCTCACCCGACATCAGAGCCTTGACAACAAGCTTTTGCGATTCCACCGCAAGCTTATCCGTATTATCCCATATCCGCTTTGAAAAATGCTCACCGCTCCATTTTGCATTAACCGCCTCGTTGATTGCTCTGTCATTTAAAATTGAAAACCGTATACCGACATTCGCGCCCTTTGCCATATCGTCAATATTTCCGTAATAGCTTTCTTTGTATGCGTTTTTGAGCATCTCGCCCATAAGCGGAATACCTTTCGCGGCTATTACCTTTATACGCGCATATATTTCCTTTTCCACCGCGCGATAACGCTCACGCCGTGCCGTATATGCTCTTGTAGACAATCCGTCACGATTAATATAATACAATATATCTTTTCTTGCCTGCTCGTCCGGAGCTTGTTCAAGAGCCTGCAAGAGCCTTGCAGTATTTGCGTCCTCCTGCGCCTGTGTAAGAAAATATTCGGCTGTTTCGTTGTCAATACCGAAACGCTTTTTGTAATTATATTCTATCTTTCGGATTTCAACCTCTATATCGTCCAATGCTTCATCATACAGCTTCAAGATTTCCTCCGCCGTATATGTTGCGTTGTCCTGTACTGCCACTTCTCTTAAAAGCGCAGCTTCTTTCCAAAATTTCGCCTGTTTCTTTGGGTTCATTTCATCACCGCATTTTTAATTGTTTCTCTGACTTCATTCTCCTTATTTTTCAGAGCCGGCACAAGATATGGCTGCGCCGCCATTTTGTATGTGCCCATCTCCTGATATATGCCGTATTCGATATTTGTTCCGACAATGGCTGTATTGCCACTTGCAACCGATGTTATTGAATCCTTCAATGCTCCCGTATCGACAGGCGCTAAATGCTTTGCTTCACCTTTTACAATCTCCCCTGCTTCCGCTACGCCTTTGGCTATATTCTCCGCTATTTGTTCGGCGCGTTCGCTAAGCATATCGCGGACGCTGTCTAAACCCTCAATATGTATTTCCATCAATAGCCACCTCCTGCCGCTGTTTCTTCATTGTACCGTACATCAAGCGAATGCTTCTGTGCCTTTTCCTCCGCCGCTGCTTGTGCCTCCTCTTTTGCGTCCGTTACAAAATCAAGCTGTCCGAGCAGAGTTTCCGCCGTTGCTATTCCGCTAAGGCTGCTTATCATCTGCGCCGCTTCAAGGTTATTCGCCGGAAGATTACGCGTAAATATAATATCTATCCTATGTATTGGTACGATTGCCATTTCTCCCTTTAACGCAAGAAAGTTATTATATAATTCCAGCCGCCGCCGCAGACCTTTTGAAAAATACCGCTCCTTGTTCTTTATCATCTGTTCAAATCCCAGAAGCTTATACTTGATTGCTACGCCCGAAAGGTTATTACCGAAACTTTCATCAGTCAGATCCGGCACCATTGAAAAGCGGTGTATATCCTCTTTTAAATCGTCTCTCAACACCTTAACGTCGCTTTCAGACATAACTTTTGAAAGATACTGCGCCTGCGCATTTTCATATCCCAAAAGGATTTTTTCTTCTTTCAGCTTCTTTGCCTGTTCGCTGTCAATCTCTATACCCACCAAAAACAAAAATGCATCAACAAACTGTTCCTTATCGTTCACCCTGTCGGACTGCAATATATTATACGCGTCTATAAGCGGTATGAGCTGCTCAAAATCGCCCTGTCTGTCCTCGTTATTGTCATATTCAATCAGCGGCACTTTGCCGAAATAATGCGGTTCTGTGCTTTCAAGCGTCAATGCGCCGAAATTATCCTGTTTCGCCGTGAATTTATAAATATGGCTATCGTCATACACACAGCAGCATACGCGTATAACGCTGCCGTCTATATCTGTCTCACGGTAATAATGCACACCGAACAATGGTTTACGCTCCGCATTCTGACCGTAACACACAAATGCGTTTGTCGGTGAAATGTATGCGCTTCTTGGTTTGCTCTCACCGTTTGCATATACAAGTTCATACGCTCTGCCGTAAATATTTATATTCTTTACAATCTCGCTGTCAAGCGTATCAATGCCCTGTTCAAGATACGCATTCTTTAACGCCTCTATGTCGTAATCCTCGCTTGCCGAATAGGTTATAGGATTTCCGGCGAGATAGCTCTGCGCCATATCCACAATGTATTTTGCATGATTGCACACCGTTTTATTGTTTGCCGCCGTATCTGATTGCTTTTTACGGTTCAAAATACTGTGATTGCCTATGTAGTATTCATGCAGCTTTATAAGCCGTGAATACGTTTCTTCATGTTTATTTATAAGCCGCCCCAAAAGCTGCGCGCTTATTCCGTTCTGTATAAATTCCTCATTAATTATCATAATCCGAAATCCTTTCTGTTCAAAATCCTTGCCTGTCTGTTGCTCATTTCGCTTTCAAGCGCATACCTTACCGCGTCTATGGTGTGGTTATTCTTATCGGGATAACCGTCTTTAAAGCCGTCATTGCCGTCCGGTTCGAGTTCATATGATAAAAACTCTTCTTTTGCTTTCGGGCAGTGTGTGCCATCAATAACAATACGGTCAAGCGACTGTAAAAATTTTATGCCGTATTCTACACTGTCACGCCCTTTTTTCGCGCCCCTCATATTAAGCCCGTACCGTCTCATTTCCGCTATACTCTTCGGCTCTGCGCTGTCGGCTGTAATGACATCCCGGCTGTCAATCTTGCCGGATATAAGCTCCGCCGCACGTTCGTTTGATAAACCGGCTTTATATATTTCGTCAAATACGTACAATGTTTTACGCGTCTTATCAAAATAACATTTCACAAATACGAACGGATCAGCAGCATATCCAAAGTCCACGCCGTAATACAGCTTGTCAAATGTATTTGTCAGCTCATTTTGCAGATTTTCAATATAAACATTTGTAAATACCTCGCCACCGGTTCCCGTAACCTCGCCCATGTATTCATGCGCATATTTATCCGGATGTACTCTCTTTAAATTCTCCGCCTCATCTATGAAATCTTTTCCCAGCCACTCCGGAGGCACGTCAAGATACGTGCTGTGATGTATGTATTTATTTTTCGCCTCTTCAACTGCTTCCTTGTTAACCCAGTTTCTCTGTGATTCCGGCGGATTGTATGAATAAAACACAACAAAGTGTTTGCCGCCTCTCATCAGCGATTGGTTTATTGAACGTATCTCGCTCATACCTCTGAATTGTGCCGCCTCTTCATACCAGATATATTTTGCAAAACCTTTTGCAAATTTTAACGATTTAAGCTTTGTCGGATCGTCTGAACCGCGGAATAATATTTTCTGTTTTGTCGGTAAAAACTCAATTTCCAAAGGTGATAATTTTGCGCGCCACTGCGAGCCTACACCTAAAATCTCTATCGCCCAGCACAATTGTTCATATACGCTGTCTTTAAGATTCGCCGCAAATCTGCGTATAACAACTGCATTTGCGCCCGGATTTCTCATCATGCCGAGTATAACCTCAATGCTTATAAAAGACGATTTTGTCGAACCTCTTCCGCCCTTTAACCAATAATGCGTATGACGTTCGCGTTTTATGTCATAATGCACCGGTCTGAACACAGGCGCGATAATTTTACTAAGCTTCATCTTCATCACCGCCAATATCATCTATAATTTTTATCTGTTCCATGCCGTTCAGCTGAATTTTATTATTTGCGTTATATCCCGCGCGGTCCATTATATCTTTCGCCGCCAGATGCGCAACCATTGAACTGCGGCAGTCCAAAAGCTCCTCCTGTTTCTTTAAAGCCTTGTTTGCCAGCGCGCTGATTTTCAAGCGCGTGCGCTTTTCAACCTCCGCCGCAAACTCATCTTCATTTCGCCAATTATACAGCGTCTTTTCCGAAATTTTCAGCTCCTCGGCTATTTTCTTTAACGAATATTCTCCCGAAACCAGCATTAACACTGCTTTTGCCCGTTTTCCTTTCACTGCGCACACCCCCTTAAAATCGGTAATTTTCGGAAATTTTTTATTTTTTATCTACTTATATCTTTATATCATTTCTACAAAACGCGCCGCCGCGCACGAAAAAAACACCGCCCTGAACGGTGTCTTCTCCGATAAAAATATCAAAAGGAATGATATACTCATGAAAGAAAAAGAACTAAGGTTCTACTTTCTCCATTATGAATTATAACACAGGAAAAACGGACAAAACGGACAACTTTTCATTTTTGTATGATTTTTTTTAAAAATCGATCATGATTTTTTCTTACACTGTCCGGTGTGTTGCCGCCGCCGAGAAGATATGCTACTCTGTTCCAGCTCGGCCGCCTTTCGCCTTTTATGTATCTGATCTCAAATATCCGCCTTATTACCGTATCATTAATGCCTTTTACAAAGCTTTCCACCTCTGCCGCCTCATGGCGGTATTTCTCAATAACCGCGCTCCGCCGCCGCAGATCGGAACGCATATCGCCGCTTATTCCGATTGTTCTCTGCGTATACGGAAAACTGCTCTTTGACCCCTTGACGGTATCGCTTACGGTGTTCGCCTTTGTGTCAATCTCCATTTCCCGTATCATTCTCTTTACGGCTCTGTAATTTTTCAGCTGCTGCTTTGTCACGTTCTTTTGCCTCCTCCCGCAATCTCGTTTTATACATATCGCATTTGTCACACCGTTTTAAATTCCAGTCCCTGCACAGCTCGCACACATCAAGAATTATATTACTGCTCATCGTCCAATACCGAATACTGATGATATTCACTGTCAAAGAAATTGTTTTCTTTTGCGTCCCAAACCAAATCCGTAAGAGTTGATACAAAATTATACATCGTGTCAAGATCCGTTCTATACGGCGTAATCATTCCGATTGTTCTGTTATCCACCCTTACAAAAACCATTTTTCCGTCAAAATAATATTCCTTACCATTTACGTCCTTGAATATCTGCATAAGCTTTGTATCAAGAAACAGCACGCCCTTTGACGTTCCGAACGGCTGCAATGCCACACCGTCGCAATTAATTGTGAATCTGCATTTCTCTATTTTCTCAATAGTCCCGTTAATGCTTTTCGCAAAAACCTCCGGTATAGGACTATCCGTCAGTGTTATATCCTCTTTTTTATCATCGTCAAGCTCCATTACGTACAGAATATCCTCTTTGGAAAGCTCGCAGTCATCGCCCAGATATGCGCACGTCGTTCCGTCCGTCAGCCATTTACCGCCCTGTTCATCATGATACATCGTTATTTTCCACGATTTTTTGCATAGCGCAATCATATTTTTTAAAAACACTTTATTTACCGCCTTTCAAATATTTTATCAAAGTTTCCGCCGCTGCTTCACACCCGTAACAAACAGCTGTTTTGTAACCCTGCCGTTCCAGTTCCGAAAGCCATTTGTCCTGGTTCTCGCTCGTTTTATTCTTACCGTACTTCAATTCAATAAAAAGTCCGTGCTTGCCGCCCCTGGCAACAGGCAAAAACAAATCCGGCACACCTGCCTTTACACCCTGTTTTTTAAGGTTTATTGCCTCAAGCCTGTTTCTGCTGCCGCCGTTCGGTATATGGAATAACAGCTGCAATTCGGGATATTTGCCGCGCTGCATCATCGCCCACTCCATGAGCGTTGTCTGCTCCGCCGCCTCATGTTGTCTTGACATTCTCCGCCGCCTCCTTTTCCATTTTTATTACCTGATACCTCACAATGCTCGGCTGCACTTTTAGCTTTCGCCCTATTCTTTCATAGCTCCACCCAAAGCCGCGGAGTACACGCATTTTTTCAAGTAATTCATCGTTGTAATTCCCCTGCTGTTTTGTTTCGTGCTTTACCGCCGAAATCTCCGTTGTTTTCATCGCGCGCATATTCTCCGTAAGTTTCCCGAATGCTTCTTTTCCGCATTTCAGTGAACATATCTGTAAATACCACGGCTTACCCTGTTCATCTGTATGTGCCTTATTAATCTTCATTCCGCATATACTGCAATATTCCGTCACTCCAATCTGACCTCCTTTTTGACTATTTCATATTCTTGGTATATATATCCGTCCCTATCCGGAAAAAAGTTTTTAAGATTCCGTATTTCGTATTCCGTTCCGTCTGCGTCCGGCTTCGGCGGGCGCGGATTCTCCCGAAACGATCTTGACGGATATATACGCGTCTCAACCTCCGGTGCTATCATATTACGGGTATGATAATATTTTTCAAAAATCAGCTCCTTGTGTTCACAGTCAAGGAAGTATGTAACCAGACGTCCGTCCGAAAAATTATATATTTCTTTAAAATCCCGAATATTCCCGTACTCTTTCCAGTAATCATATAAAACGCTTATTACCGGAAAATTGTTTTTTACAAGCAAATGATGATGTACGCGGATATTTTCTCCGGCTTCCGTTTTTGCATAGCATTTAAACTCAATTCCCATGCGTTTTAATTTACGCTGTACACAGGAAAACACCCTCGTCATATTCTTATGAGCGGCGTCCGGTGTTTTGGGTGTGCAATCCGCTCTGTATGTAAGCGTTACCCACATATCGCCCTTATCGAAATTATTCAGTATTTCATATTTCTTTTTCAGATAACTCTGACGCTTATTTCTTTTTTTCTTTCCCTCCGTCATGGGACACATTCTCACCGAACGTCTCCTCTTTGAATTTTCGGGATTATAGAAAAAGCACTTTGTTTTTGTTATGAATATTCCATTTCTTGTCTTGACTGTTTTTCTTAATACCGGCATATCATTTTTCCTTTTTCTTATGGTTATAAATTTAGCCTTCTAAACAAGGTTTAAAACGGATATTAAATCCGAATTTTTGTTTGACTTTTCTGCACGAAAATGATATACTATTATATAGTAGAAACTGCATTGGAAACTATATCATTTTTCGGTGCAAATGCCGCTTGCGTGCCTGCAAGCGGCTTGTTTTTTATTGTAATTCTTTTATTTTTCTGAGTGTTTCGGCTTGTATGTCGCTGATGCGTTTATTTTCTGTCTGCGGTGTTTCCGCTTCGGAAATATGTATCTGATCGTCCAGAAACTCTATTGTATGCGTTTTGAGGTTTACCCAGTAGCGGCAGCGAACCGGCGGACGCTGCGCTACGCACACCTTGCGTTCCCATACCGCACGCTGCTCCAGATCGTTATATTCAAGCGTCTGCTGCAATCCGCATAAGATAAATGTTCCGTTTACCGCATTGTAACCCCTGCCCGTAACCCGAACGCTTTCACCGATACGGTCTTTTATCACATTAAAATCCATTTTATTTATTTTCATATCAGCCGCCGCCTTTAAAACTCCGCCGCCGCTGTAAGCGTTTTACTTATAGCGTCTTTGAGCTTTTCGTATTGTTCGGTACCTTTTATCTTATTAAGAGTGTCCTTTATCTGCGATATATCCCTCTGCGCATTCTCAAACAGAAGATTAAGCGTTACGAGATTTTCATTGCTGCCTAAAAGGCTTTCCTTTTGCAGACGTGCGATTGTTTCTTTCATTTCCGCTTTTTCTTTTTCGGCGGCATTAATCTGTTCTTCAAGCTTACTGTTTTTTATCTCCTGTTCGGACTTCTCTTTAAGAAGCTTGTCATACTGCTTTTGTTTTTTCTTCGCCTCTGCCGCCGCCTTTTTCTTTTCCTTTTCCAGATTATCTATTGATTTTTGCAAATCAGCCTTGACCCGTTCCTCCGCCTCGGCAATCATGGTGGACATTTCGTCACTGTCTGCCGCCGCCGGAGCGGCGTTTTTCATTTCGCCCAGCTCCTTTTTTAAGCGGTCTATTTCGTCCTGTTTTTCCGTGATAACGTCATTGTTCCGGCGGATCGCGCTGTTTAACTCCTCCTCCTTTATCCGAAACTGCATTTCGGCATCCTCCGCCGCCGCTGTTTTCTTTTTTATAAGCTCCTGCAATTCCTTTACCGTTGTGTCCTCGGTGACGTTATTTTCTTCAACAAAGCTTTCGCGCTCATCGGGAGGTAATGCCGTAAGCTCCAGAAGCTTTGTTATTCCCAAATTACCAAGCGATTGAGAATTTGACATATCGCCGAAAATACTCTGCTGCTCCGAACCGTATTCTTTATATACTTTTATGTAATTCTCCGCCATGCTCTGGCTGTAACCCGTGCAGGCTTCCACATATCCGCCCCATTCACCGTGCCTGACAAGGCTTTTTGCCCTGTCAAAGCGTTTTCCTATTTCAATAATCCCGGTAAGAAGCGTTTTATTAAGCTGTGCCGTTATAAACCTTATCTCCGTTGTCAGACGGTTCAGCTCACACTCGCCGCCCCCGGAAACCTCTCTGTAATTTGCTTCAATGATTTTGTTATCCTCCATGTTTAAGCCGCCTTTCTTGTTTTGAGTTTTTTAAGTATTTTTCTTTTGTACTGTTCAAAAAAGGCGCTTACCTCTTTTGAAACACTTCTGTTCCCTTCACCGCGGATCTGTATTACATCATATGTCTCCGGATCTATTTCTGCCGTAGCAAGCGGTTTGTAAAAGCTGCCGTTTTCACGTATAAACACTATTATGCTTCTCCCCTCTGCCACTTCCGAGGCATAGTTTGTATATACGCAGTGATGCAGATTATCGCCCTCATATTTTAAATCCTTTATATTGTGCGGCAATGTCACCGTGTACTTCTCACCGGAATAATATAAATCGAATATGTTTTCGTAAAACCTCTGCCGTATCTTTTCCGCTTTGATTTCATCTTTTTTAAGCTTTGCAAGTGCCATCGCTATGTCATGCCGTTCTCTGAGGTTTTTCGGACGTATAACCTTTGTGTCTTGTATATTCCACCCTAATGCAATACAATTTTGTATATAGTCGCACCAGTCGCGGATAACGTTTTCTGTATGATTGCCCTCGCTGTACCATGGATAATTGTTTCTCGCACGTTCCGCCGGCAGCTGCTCATCTATGTATTTCATTATCGTGTCAAAGCTCATGAACCCCATAAGTGCGATTACTTTATCCTCTAAAAATCCCCTGCGTTTTCGGTATGCGTCCAGTACTTTCGGGAAAGCCGACGGCTCAATCTCTGTAACGGGCTTGTATATGTTCTTTATTTCATAATAATTCATATCGTATTTATAAATTGCGTCTATATCCCGTCTTTTAAGTTCAAGGCTTTTTAAAATGTTTCCGTTGTGATTACTGCCGGTTCTGTCACATATCAAATCCCTGCAAAGTCTGTATAATTTCAGCTTAACAAGGTATTCGATCTGTTTTTCCTGGATAAATGAGGCGTATATCTCCCATGCCGGAGCTTGTCCTATATTTTTAAGAGCCTGTGTATACGGTATATACTTTAAATGCGGATAGTTCCGTTCTCTTCTCAGCATTACATTTTTTATATTGTACGGGTAAATATATCCGCTCTCGTTAATATGACTGTACCCTTGTCTGCACCAGTTGGGAGAGCTGTCGAGCCATGGTGTTCCCCATTCGTATCGTTTGCCGGCAAGATAAAACTCTCGTGACTTCTCCGATATATCGTCTCTGACAGAAAGCCTGTCATCGTATTTTGCTATACTCCGCCATGCCGTAAAGTATCGGAAGATTGTTTCGCCGTCTTTCCCCGGCTGTATGTATATTACTGTCCTGTTAAATGACATATTCGATGTCTTTCCGGCGGCGATATATGTTATATTGCTCCGGCAGTTCGGGCATTTGCCCCTTTTGAGGTGCTTCGCCCCCTCAACCTCCACATATTCCATGCAGTGCGAGCAAAAACCGCTCTGTTTCTTCTTACCGCTGTATTGGTACATGATATATCGTTCGTTAAGGAACGGGATCTCATCAACCCACTTTTTAAACCGTTCGGGCAAAGGTCTTATTTGCAGCATTGCCTCGTCAACGCTCCGGCGGATTCTTTCGTGCTTATCAGATAACTTTTGACTGCCTATATCGTCAAGGTAATCCGAAAGCCGTCTGAATACGTCCGGCTGTTGGTCTTTATATATCCCGAGCCACTTAACCGCCGCCGCGCGGTTTTCTTCATCTGCTGTAAAAATTGTAGGATTGCCGGCGGCATTGTAATGGCTGTAATATATCCATGATTTGTATTGGCTTGATATTTTTGACGTACTCCGCCGCCACGTGCCTTTTTTATATATCTGTGCGATGTAATCATAATCGCCTATAAATACTCTGTATTCGGGCCGGCGTTCATAATTAAACACCGTGACCTCCAGTATTGACCCGTTCTCAACCGCCGCCGCGGTATAACCGTAAGTTGTGTATTTCACAGTGTACGTATATCCGCCTCTTTTTTCCTTTTTTACTTCCGGCGGCGCTATATCCGCCTCGATTGTACTGAACGGCATTGACAATAAATTCTTTTCGTTCTTCATTTCCGCCGCCCCCTGTTATATCAGATCAAAGAGCGATACGGTTTCGCCCGAATCCTCCGCCGCCTCGCAATTAATTCCGAAATATGCGTCAACAATCGCATAACCCTCCTCATCAGAAAGAACTCCATAATTTCCGGTGCTTTTTTTCTGGGCTGCGTTCCTCATCCGGTCAATTGCTCCTTCAAGCGTCATCTCATCATTATCGGCGATTTCCTTTAAAATGTCCTCCGGCACGCTTTGAAGCTTGTCTACAACGTGATTGCAGATAACGCGCTTCACGTTATCATTGATATTTTTTTCGCATTCCTTTTCAAATCTGTCTATTATTTTCTGTAACATATGTACTTACCTCCGTTTTATCTTGACTTTTATCGTTATTTATGGTACAATACATATGTTCATTGTTGGTATTGTACCAATCGGGGCGCTTTTACAAGCGTCCTTTTTTTATCCGTAAAATATTATTCCGTATAGCATAACCGCCGCCGAAAACGTTATAAAGGATATAGTCATGGCTGTCAGTATGCGGTTAACCTTTTCATCGCTCATCTGCCGCCGCCTCCTCCCGGAATATTCCTTTAACAATAACCGTCTGCTTTGCTCTGTGACTTATATCCGCCGTCATTTCCTTGTATGCTTTGATGAAAGCGGCTCCGTTCGCAGCATGGGCTGTCTGTAATCCTCTTTTTAATGCTTGTATGTATTCTTTATTCATCTATGTTTTTTCCTCCATTATTTTTGCAAGTACTTCCATTGCAGCTCATATCTTTCTTATTTCTCCGTCAAGTTCGGTATGTGAATCACCGTTTTCTGTGACAATACATTTCCTTATTCCCATTATAATGAATCCTTTTTTACAAAAACGTTCATCGCTTACAATAGATGTAATTTTCACAAGTATTGCCCGTCCTGTGTATTCCTCTCTTGTGTCCGACAGTTTATTAAGTGCAAGATAATCACCAACACGAAAATCTCTGTCATTCTTTCTGACTTCAAAACTTTTATTGCCGGATTTTACATCATCATAGTAATTTGGTTCTATTTTTAATGCGTGTATCATTCCTCTATCTCCTCAGACCAATATTCTTTAAAGCAATCCTCGCACTTTGCTCCGTTGATGCAAGTAAAAGTTTTATCAACATTTTTAGGGCAGATGTCTATAACACCTTCCGTCATACTTGCATTTGGGAACAGCTTTAAAAATTCACTCTGGCGCGTTTTCGGCGGATTATCTTCACACCAACCGATAATTATTTCGTTTGCATCATCGGGATAAGCTATTATTAAACTCTCACACGGAACATCGCGCCCGTTGTTATTCTCACCCAAAACACACTTGTCACAATTCCCCGCTGCCTTGCATAATCTTGATACATCGTATATTGTTGCTTCTGTCATTCTATCACCTCAAATGTTCTTGCCTGTCCGCAGTACGGACAGCAATATATATTTTCCTCCGCCGCCGCAAAAATGGATTTTAAACTTCGTCCGCAAAATCCGCATACATGCTCCGGCTTCTCCTCCATCGGCGTCAACCTGTCAATTGCTTCTTTTGCCAAACACAAGCCGTCCACCATCCACTTTAAACGTCGTATATTATCAGTGTCCATTCCAGGAACGTAACTCCTGTAAATATCAAACTTAATTTCATTTAATGCCGCCACCTTGTCGGCGATTTCATTAAGTACAAATTTCATCTTTTGCCGCCGCCTCCCGTGATTTATAATATTTAAGCTGTTCACTAAGCGCTTTGATTCTCCTCTCCCGAAAATCCACTTCATTGTATAACCTTTTGTTGCGCCGCCGCAGCACTTCGTTTTCATGCTCCATTATCAGATTCGCCGCCCCCAGAAGTATTATAAATATTATGAGCAGTATTATAATCATGGTTTTCTGCACCTCACTTGCCCCCTTACTCCGCTATAACCGTTTCAATATCTTCAACATCTTTCGCCGTCGGTTGCTGTAAACTATTGTTGCATTCCTTTACGGCTTCAACACAAGCTTTTAACAGTTCTTTTGCTCCCTCATTAGTGATACAATCATATGTTGATACAGTTTCATCTAATTCTTTTGAACCTCCTCTAAGATATATCATATCCTGAGATAACGCAGGGTTCATAGCCGAAAGAAATTTCACACCGTTCGATGCTTCAAATCCAAAATTACCCCGTTCAATTTCATTGCCCTGCTCCAATATCTTCATGAGTATAACGTTTTCAATTCTCCAAAATTTAATTTTTAACATAACGCTGTTTCCTTTCTTACATCGTTTTTGATATGATTTTAACTTTTCCGCTCACCTTGTGAATGATGATGAGCTGCGTGTCCGTTTCCTGTGCCGCAAGCCAGTTTTCCGGCTTGATATTCTTCACGTCCTCGGTCAAAAATATCTTTTGCCGCCGCGTAAGTCTTTTTCCTCTCATATGTATCTCCTTATCCACATAAATAACCTGCTTCTTTTACTCGTCCTGGTTCTCTAATGCGATACGCTCCGATTTTGCCGAACGGTTATAAAATACTTTGTCCAAAAACGGCGCTTGCATTTCTGTTGATAGCAGTACAACGCTATCCGTTGTAATAACCACTCTGCACTTTGGAGAATAATGTTTTTTCAAAAACTCTTTAACCGGCTGTGCCGCTTTTTTTAATTCTTCAAATTTTTCCATGTTTTTTTACTCTCCTTCCGTCAAAAGTCTTTGAACGGTATCGACCATATTCCCCGGCATAGCGCATGGAGGTGTATAACAAAACGTCCGATAACAGCATTGTTCGCAACTACAACGATCCCTTTTTACAGCTTCTTTTGCACAATGCTGTCCTAACCTTTTAAAAAATTCTTTTACTTCCATGTTTTTTATCCTCCGTCAAAGTATTTTCTGTTGGAAAACAGCAAGCATTTCAAGTACCTGCGGTGCATATTGCAGATAATCCTCTTCGGCACCACACATTCCTATATGGTTCAATACACTTATTGCCTTTGAAACTATTTCCTGCGCCGCCTCTTGGATTGTTATCTTTCCGTCATCTGATTCTTCCGGCGATGTCGTTTTTTCAACATCGTTACTGATTTTTGAATAGATCACGCCGCCAAATCTACAATCAATCTTTTTATATTCGTTCCCATCTTTGTCAAACATACGCTCCGGCAAACTCCTTGTCTCTGAACGCAGTCGATCAGCCAAGTAGTTAACGTTCTCTATCTCCGCTCGGGCGTCTCTTAGCTCCTTTTGGGTTTTCATCAGCTTATTGCCGACCCCTGCCAACGCTCCACACAACAGAACTGTTGTTAAAAGACATATTTCTTCCATATTCCTCACACTCCTTTCATATATTTCATAATTACGGCTACTATAGATATTGCCAGTGCTGCTATTGAGAATCCCGTCTGAACCCCCATTAGGTAATATTTTTTATATTTCTCTGTCATGTTCTTGCCCTCCTTATCCGCATTTTTTACAAGGCTTGTCTTCCGCCTCCTGCATAAGGCTTAAAAACATACGTGCTATATTGTCAATTTCAAACTGCGGAATTTTTGACGCGTCGATCTGTTCCGCATTGCTGTGTATTTCTTGTATCATCTTCTCACACTCCTTTCTTGCTTTTTGCCTTTTTCTGTGTTATAATCAAATCGAAGGAGATGATTATATGAAATATTTAAAGAAAAACTTTGAGAAGATTTTTCCCAATATATCGGAATTGAGTGCTTCTTATCAGAAACCTGCTATTTGCCCGCATTGTGGTATTCACTGTGATGCGTACATTATAGACAAAGCTAACTTTGATGAAAATGAATTTCAATTTGTTTTCCTTATTTTCCAGTGTACTGCTTGCAAGAAAATGTTTACAGCTACATATCGAGTTAAAGAAAAGCGTTCCGAAATTTGTGGTATTACTCCGAAGGTTATTTCCTCTTATTCCGATGAACTCATTTCGGGCATTTCTCCTCGCTTTATATCACTATATAATCAAGCGCTTAGGTCAAAAGATAACAATGATTTTGATTTAGCCGCCATTGGTTATCGTTCAGCTATTGAAGTTCTTATAAAAGACTATGCTATAAATGAATTAAACAAAGATGAAAACGAAGTCTCTAAGAAAAAGCTGCATGACGCTATTTCTGAATATTTGCCCGGTTCTGATTTCATGAACAGTGCCGATGTTATTCGTTATATAGGCAATGATTATACTCATTATGACAGAAAATATTCAGATTTGGATTTTAGCATTCTTGATACTTATATGGATATATTTATTGGTCTTATCCGGACAAAACTTCTTATAAGTCACCCTCCCGTTTCTCGTTCACACAAGGCTTAAAATTAAGATTTTCTACCATACAAGCTAAGTCATTTGATAATGTCTTAGCTCTTTTTATAGTATCTACCAGTTCATTAGCCTTGTATATTGCTTCTTCAAACTGCGACGTATCAAGAGTTACAGTTACTTTTGTTTCTTCCATGCTCCTCACCTCCTTCCTTTTGTTTAAAATATTGTCCGGGAGCTACCCATATAGCTCCCAATCATCGGCTATAATATCCTTTGCCTTTGGCTGCCACCTCGGCGCAGGCTTATTATCTTCTATGTACTTATATCCGAAAGGGATAATCATAAACCCAAGGCAAAGATTTGTAGGCAAAAGATAAATTTCCGCTTGCATACACTCGCCGTTTATAATTCCTTTCCCCTGCTCTGTTGCAAGTTTTGTCGCTTCAATAATATTCATTTTCTCACGCTCCTTTTGTTTCCTTTAAGATACTTTTTGATTAAAAAAAATATCTCCTATTTGATTAGCTGACAAATTCAACACCTTAATTATTTTTTCAATTTCAGAGCAGCTAAACTCTGTTTTTCCGTATATTTTCCGATAAAGCGCCGTTTTTTTTATTCCTGTTTTTGCAGAAAATTCCTGCATAGATAAACCTTTTTCAATAATTTTACCTTTTAACAGATTGGTATTCATTATGTTTTTCACCTCCTTTGTTTCCTTTATGACACTTTTGATTATAACACAGCTTATATACATTGTCAATAGCTTTTAGGAAACTTTTTTTACTTTTTTTAAAAAATATGTTGCATTTATGAAACCTTTATGTTATAATGACATCAGGTGATGAAAATGATTAACAAAGTCGATCTCGAAAAACGTCGGCATGAATTAGGTTTAACTCTCGAGGAAGTCGGGAATTACGTAGGCGTAAGTAAAAGCACAGTAAAAAAATGGGAAACGGGTTATATAGATAATATGAAGAGAGATAAGATAGCTTTACTTGCTCAAATATTGCAAATCTCTCCTTTATCCATTTTAGGTATAGAAGAAAACAAGCCCGGAGAACCCGAGCTTGAAGAAAATATGATAGTTTATCATAGGGACGGTAAAACAAGCGAAATAAAATTACCACCGAAAAAAATGGATTTGATTGTGCAAATGATAAATGAGTTTAAGGATAAAGACCCCAATCCCGACTTATAATTTATGATTTTGTATATAGTCACTGAATTGTTCATATACCTTGCGTTCATCGGGGGATAATAA